>Ga0256407_10000048_pt1 | contig 281723 bp, 237 predicted proteins | sample RumenRJG_04DNA_FD_193489 | JGI IMG/M metagenome (GOLD analysis project Ga0256407, IMG submission 193489) | Bovine rumen microbial communities from Lethbridge, Alberta, Canada - RJG_04 | ecosystem: Host-associated > Mammals > Digestive system > Stomach > Rumen | place: Canada: Alberta... | reverse complement strand
TGTATAATGTATGGGGACGGAACGTGCCCTACAGTGTCAAGACACAAACGATTACGCTGTCTTACTCCATACATAGATGTTAAATCGAGTGCAAAGATACAAAAAATAATTAAAATATACAACGATTGTTTCGCTCAATTTAGCGAACTCCAACTAAATCGCCAACAACTTGAATTAATACAAGCATTATTCATTTTTTTGTCAATTTATTTGGTACTTCAAATTTTTTGTAGTAATTTTGCAGCCAGTTTCGGATTGAAACGCTGCGTCGGTTCTCCAAGACGTTAAACAGGAGGACATATTGAAGAGCACTTAGTGCAAACAGGCATATTCTTGATTAACAAAAGTCTGCAAACTTAAAAGAAACAAGAAGACATATGTCCTGCTACTCGTGTTTTGGCATGGGTTGCAGGGGTCTTGTTTCAAAGTTTGCAGACTTTTATGTTAATCGCTCCTGCGCCCGTGCTTTTTATGTCCTCCAAGATTCTGAAAACATTCCATGAAAAAATATATCATCAATAATTTCTACATCTGCGGAAATTATATCGCCGGGGATTGTATCGATATTCACGATAACCCCTCCGCAACCTTCTATCACCATCAACCCGTTCCCGCACCCGATGTCGTCGATGACGTCGCACCGGTAGAGACAACCGTCGAGAGGATCGATTCTTTCATCTTTACCAAGAAAGCCAAACAGGAACACAAAGAAGCGTATATCATCGAAGCCCTGCAAAAGTCCGTATATGGCAGAAAGGACAAGACCCGGGCATTTGTGCAAGAACTGCAATCGTGGCAAGAACAAGCCTATATAGATGCGCATTATAATGCCCGAACGATGTACGATGAATTGGATAAATTAGTACCTCTTCCTTTTGGTTATGAGGTCTTCAAGAAGTGCTATAATAATACGATTTAGCATTACCGATTCATTACCGTTTTATTACCGATTTAGTACCGAAATTACCGAAATATTACCGTCATTACCGAACGAGTCCCGAAATTTGAGACTCGTTTTTTTTTGTACTACCTTTGTCGTCGGAATTGGAGATCAATGACTGCGTTACTGCATAACTTGTATAATTGTCTCAATTCCTCCTCTCCCCACCGGGTGCACTGCGTTAGCGCCCGTCGGGGACCCCAATGGGTAAATGACTCATACGGCGGAGCAGATCGTTAGAGGCTTGCTTTGAAAAAGAAAGCCGATAAAAGAAAAGAAGCAAAAGAAAATTACAAAGAAGTCCTGTCCTGTCCCATACACTTAACAAATAAGGACAGGACAAGACAGGACAAGACAGGACAGTTTAATGTTTAAAGGATTATGGACTATTTAATCGTAGAGGAATTTAATCGTTTCTGGGCACTGTTTGCCGTGAATGAGCGACTATACCCGCACCGACGGGCCTGTACGCTCAACCTCTGGATGAAAATGCCCCAAGAGAAACGGAGTGCTATTATCGAGGAACTGGAGCACTACGGACCGCCGCCCAACCGCAACCCCTATTTCTTCGTTCAGGACTACGGCCGTCCACGTACGCAGACACTCTCTTTTAATGAGTATTACAAGCAGTATGGGACGACGGCGGAGCGAGACGGATGGAAAATGACCAACCCCACCGGAAATCAGATAATGTATGTCCGTGTTGCCTCCGAGATTAGTCCGAGGTGAGTACGTATTGAGTCCGATAACATGTTTGTAAACCACTGAAAATCAAATGATTATGAAAGAAGAGAAAATGCAATGGTGCAAAGCAAGGCAGCAAGCCAATCAAAGCGGAATCACGCTGACACGGCGGAAGAATAAGCAGGGCGAGTATGTGTGTTATTTGAGCAAGAAAGCCCGTAAAAACGAACTATTGGGATTATGAAAAAGGAAACTAAAATCAGTCTAACCGTTCTTCGCGACCGTTTGCAATCCCGCTTGCATTACGATGATCCGGATTTTGCGTTTGAGGTGCTACTATACGGCTGGAGCAAGCATCGAGGTCATCGCACCAACTGGTTGAGCGACGTGAAGCGACGCGGTTGGATAAGTCAGACGATGGCGCACGATTTTGCGGAGTATTGCGGTTACGAACTTGTCTGAAACACTTTTGAAGGTGTTTTGCAAAGGCGGAAATTTGCATATATCGCAGAGATGTTGTAATTTTGCACCGTCTTTCAGAAAGATAGGATAATGAACCTGCGGAGCGTCTATCGCCTTCCCCTCAGTTCCAAGGGTTCAGAAAGGGAGATTCTGAAAGACCGTGCACGTCAATCAAAAACCTAAACTTTATGTCCAAACAACAAATCATTAAAATCATCATCTCAGTGCTCATTGCGGCACTGACCGCATTGGGAGCTGCCTTTGGGCTGAGCTCTTGCAATGTGACGCGGACGGTGACGACCAAGTCCGAGTATTGGCAACGCGGAGACACCTCCGCCGTCATCCAGACACGCACCGTAGAAACCTACGACGCGACCAAAAAACTTTAATGTTCAACCTAAACCCCTCTACGCCGACCGGAGGTGAAACATGGTCGGCAAGAAATGGCAATTATGAAAGTAGGTCCGGCGGGTATCGAAACCATCTCCGGCGCCTTGAAACGACCGAAAAAACAAGATGGTCACAACCACGGTAACTATCTCGTTACCACCCACCGCACTGCGGCATCTTCGAACCCCAACTGTCAACGCATCTACTCCTTCGAAGCAGACCGTTACAAACGTTCCACTCCGCTGACGTCCAATGAGTTGGATGTACGCGCTCGCTTCGCCGCTGTAGCGGCTGCTGTGAAGGCTCGTAAGAGCGATCTGAACCAGATCACCACGGACCAACAGAACTTCGCGGCGCAGAAGGACACGGCCGGTGGCAAGAAAACCATGAAGGCGTACCTCTGGAAAGTCTGTGGTGATGCGTACGACGCAACCCACAACGGCTAATGAGCCGCAAAATGCAGTAAAATCTGCAAAAAAATGGCATACACACTTGTGTATGTCATTATTTTTTTGTACTTTTGCCGCGCAAAATATTTTTTTATCCATCTGATACAATGTTACACATGAACGAAGAGGCCGCTCGCTGCCTATTATGCGAGAACGCACCGTGTGGCGAAAAAACAGCACGCGCTATCCGCGCGCTGCGTTTTGAGAACCTCTGGACTGCCCGTGAGTTATTTGCCCAACTGAATGATGCAGAGATAGAAGCTGCCGAAAAAGCCTGTATCCATTATGATCGGCCTATTCGTATCGCGGAACTGCGTTCGCAAGTGGAGAGTGGAGAGTCAAGAGTGGAGAGTGGAGAATTACCTTCGCTGGAGTTGAATTTCTGCGATATGGTATGCGAGAACCCGTTCTTCCTCGCCAGTTCGGCCATATGCACGAACTATGAGATGGTAGCGCGTGCGTTGGAGGCGGGATGGGCAGGCGTGTTCTACAAGACGATAAGCAAACAGGATATTCGTGAGGTGAGTCCGCGTTTTGATGCGGTGCGCAAAGAAGGAACGCCCTTCGTCGGTTTCCGTAACATGGAGCAGTTGTCCGAAAACCCCTATCAGGTGGACTTCGACATCCTCCATCGCCTGAAAGTGAACTACCCGACGAAACGTATCGTCGCTTCTATCATGGGTCAGACCGAAGAGGAGTGGATTGAATTGGCCAAGATGGCTGAAGAGGCAGGATGCGATGCGGTAGAGCTCAACTTCTCCTGCCCGCAGATGAGGCTGACAGGTCTGGGTTCAGATATCGGGCAGAACGACGAACTGATCCTTTTCTATACCTCTTTCGTTAAGAATGCCGTTTCTATTCCTGTAATTCCGAAAATGACGCCGAACGTGATGTCGATGTCCAAGCCGGCCATGGCTTCTTTCTACGGTGGAGCGGACGGCATCAGCGCGATCAATACCATCAAGTCCATCACGATGAGCGAAGGCGCGGAAGTGAGTGGCAAGAAGACTGTGAGCGGTTACTCAGGCAAGGCTGTCAAACCCATCGCGCTTCGAATGATCTACGAGATGACGGGTAACCCGATCTTGCAGAAAGCGGGTGCCGAGAAGCATATGGATATCAGCGGTATCGGCGGTATTGAGACCTGGCGTGATGCGCTGGAGTTCATCCAACTGGGTTGCCGTAACGTACAGGTCTGCACAGCTGTCATGCAATACGGCTACCGCATCATCGACGACCTCATCCTCGGTCTGCAACATTACATGCAGGAACGCGGTATCGTGGAGTTGAAGAAACTGGTAGGCGAAGAACTGAAGAATATCGTTCTGCCGCATGACCTGGACCGCGAGACGATGGTATTCCCCAAGATCGACCGCGAGAAATGTATCGGTTGTGGCCGTTGTTATATCTCGTGTATGGATGGCGGTCACCAGGCCATCGCCTTTGGCGAGGACCGCAAACCGCGTATCATCGGTCAGAAATGCGTCGGATGTCACCTATGCAAACTGGTCTGCCCTACGGGTGCTATCGGTGCGGCAAAACGAATTGACAAGTAAATAGAATATATGAAAAAACTTCTTTTAGGCATATTGGTGCTCTGTTTCGTTGCTTGCCAAAGTACGGAAGAGCAATTGATGAACCGCGCAGAGGAACTATGTCAGTACATTCCGGACCACACGCTGTTGGAGCGCTCGAAAGACTATTTGACCCCGGATTTTTATGCCATCCTGGATACGATGTTTTATCGCCTTCCGGAGCATGAAGCGATGGACCACGAATGGCTCTATTATTTCGTAACAGGCAATGGCGGTACGATCGCAAACTACGAGGTGACTGCGGTGGATCTATTGGACGACGACCATGCCGTCGCGACCATTCTGGTGCATGAAAGTTGGCCGGAAGGCGTGGAAGGAGAGGACGACAACGTGGACGAGATGCATCTTTTGTATATGGAGCGCGTGAATGGCGAATGGTTGATGTCGGATTTCGATGGTCATAAAGCGGATTGTATTCGGTATATCGCCAACAATCGCAAGGAGGAAGCGCTTCGCGAAGCCATTAGTACCTATCTCCTTCGCGAGATTGCTCCGCAGTATCGCCAAGCGGAGTTCTGTGTTCCGACGCTGATGATGGTTCGGGAGACGGACACCGAAGTGTGGGGTGATTTCTGGGTGTTCTGGTATGAGCAGTCCGGCGATACGCTTCGTATTGTATCCGGAGGAAATCACTCCGGTCGTATGACCATCGCGCAGCAAGACGGCAAACCGGTAGTGACCGCGTTTGAACAGACGGTAGACGGAGCCGGAAATGATGCCAGCGCACGCCGTATCTTCGGCTCTTATTACGATATCTATATGAATATGCACTCGAACGAATCGGTTCGTGAAGCCGTTCGCGCGGAGCAGTTAGGCGAGTATCTTCGCAGCCATCGATGAGAAATAACAAACAATAAATAACTATGTCAACAAAACAACAATCTCTGTTTTTTCTGGCGCTGAGCGCCTTGCTTTTGTCCTCCTGCGGAGGCGGTGAACAAGTACCTGCACCGACATCGTACCAAACGCTTACTATTGCGAAATCGGACATCACGGTGCCCCTTAAGTACAGCGCGACCTTAAAAGGTACGTCAGACGTAACCATCAAGCCGCAGATAAGCGGTCAGCTGATGGAAGTATGTATTACCGAAGGTCAGCAGGTGAAGAAAGGAAAAGTGCTGTTCCGTATCGACAGCCGTAATGCCCAATTGGAACTTGAATCGGCTGAGGCGAATCTCTTATCCGCTCAGGCGCAAGAAAGTAGCGCTAAGTTAGAGTTTGAGAGCAATCAGAACCTCTATGCCAAGAATATCGTCAGCAAGTACGTATTGGATAACGCGGAGAACCAATACAAACAAGCAAAGGCTTCTGTAGCGCAATATCAGGCTGCGGTTAATCGCGCACGCGTGAACTTGGGCTACTGCACGATTACTGCCCCGGTAGATGGTGTGATCGGTTCCATACCTGTGTTTGCCGGCGATCAAGTGGCCCCCTCTACGTATCTGACCTTGCTCAGCGGTAATGCGAAGATGTACGCCGAGTTCTCCGTTAGTGAGTCGGTATTGGAAGAGCGCGCGAACGGGGAGGCAGACGGAGCATTGGAGAATTTCCCGGATGTGACCTTCTTCTTCCGGAGCGGTACAGAGTACAATCAGAAAGGCCGTATCACCAGTATCACCGGTACGGTCGATCGTACGACGGGTGCGCTGACCTGCAAGGCTACTTTCCCGAACCCGAACGGTGTACTCTATTCCGGTATTCAGGGAACTGTCGTTATCCCGTTTGATGTGAAGGATGTGATCGTTGTTCCGCAGAACGCAATTGTTCGTCTGCAGAACAAATCGCTCGCATACAAAGTAGGTCCGGATAGTTGTGCGTATAGTACGATTGTAGAAACGGCCGGTATTGGTTCGGATCGTAACTTGGTAGTGATGAGCGGGCTCGAAGTGGGGGATGTGATTGTTACGGAAGGAGCCAATAATCTCGTGGAAGGTCAGAGAGTTCTCTTTTAATTTTTGATTTTAGATTTTTGATTTAAGATTTTATGAAAGAGAATATTTTCATTAAGAGAAGCGTGATGGCAATTTCTATTGCTATTGTCATCATGCTCGTCGGATATATCAGCCTCAACACCTTGCCTGTTGAGCAATATCCGGATATTGCACCTCCTACAGTAACCGTAACGGCTTCTTACTCGGGTGCGGATGCGAACACATGTATGACTTCCGTCATTCGACCGCTGGAAGAGCAGATTAACGGTGTGCAGGACATGACCTATATGACCGGAAACGCTACGTCTACGGGCGATATCACGATTTCCGTCTATTTCAAGCAAGGTGCTGACCCCGATATGGCGACCGTTAACGTACAAAACCGTGTGTCGCAAGCGGAGCCTTTACTTCCGGCAGACGTGCTGCAGACAGGTGTGACGGTAACCAAACGTCAGAATAATATCTTGCAGATCACGGGTCTCAAATCGACCGACGGTAAGTATGACGCGGACTTCATCTCGAACTATATCGACATCAACATCAAGCCCCGCGTTCAGCGTGTGACGGGTGTGGGTGAGGTCAATAACTTGGGTAACACGTATGCGCTGCGTGTATGGTTGAAACCGGACGTCATGGCCCAGTATGGTTTGGACCCGGACGATGTCTCTTCTGCCATCAGTGCGCAGAGTTTCGTTACCTCTACCGGTACGCTCGGTCAGCAATCCGAGAACGCGTATCAGTACCCGATGGAGTACAAAGGAACACTCAAGTCGATCGAAGAGTTTGAGAACATCGTCATTCGTACCCAGGGTAACAGTAACGTGCTGTACCTCAAGGATATTGCAACGGTTGAGATCGGTGCCAAATCCTACACGATGGCTTCGCTCATGGACGGTAAACCCGGCTGCTTCTTTATGGTATTCCAATCGCCGGGAGCGAACGCTACGCTGGTGAACGAAAGTCTGGCCGAGTTGTACGAGCAAATCAAGCCGACTCTGCCTGCCGGTCTGGAGTTCGTCACTTTGCAGACCAGTAATGACTTCCTCTTCGCGGCTATCCACAATGTGGTAGAGACGCTTATCATCGCTATTCTGCTGGTCATCATCGTCGTATATTTCTTCTTGCAGAACTGGAAAGCGACCTTGATCCCCTCTATCTCGATTATCGTCTCGCTGCTCGGTACGTTTGCCATCGTGCAGTTAGCAGGATTCTCGCTAAATATCATCACGCTCTTCGGATTGGTGCTTGCCATCGGTACGGTCGTCGATGATGCCATCGTCGTCGTCGAAGCCGTGATGGCAAAACTCGAAACGGGCAAAATGCAGGGTTCACCCAAAGACCAGGCCGCGCAAGCTACGCGCGAAGCGCTGAGCGAAGTGTCGACGGCTGTTATCTCGTGTACGCTCGTCTTCATGGCGGTGTTCATTCCGGTGACCTTTATGAGCGGTACGTCCGGTACGTTCTTCACCCAATTCGGTGTGACCCTCGCCGGAGCAGTAGGCCTCTCCTGCGTCTGCGCACTCGTGCTTTGTCCTGCGCTCTGTGCGATCCTGATGAGACCGACCGACGAGAAAGCGATTGAAGGCAAGAAATGGAAGGGTATTGACTATTATACCAAAGTGGCTTACGAGGCCAGTTACAATGCCATCCTCGGGAAATACCAAGGCGCGGTGCAGAAATACCTCAAACGTCCTGCTTTGTCGTTTGCCTTACTGGCCGGCGCGATCGTGCTGTTCGTGCTCTTTATGCGCATTCTGCCTTCCGGTCTTGTTCCGCAGGAAGACCAAGGTGTTATCTTATGTGAAGTCCGTATGCCGGAAGGCTCCACGCTTCATGAGAACGCCGAGATCATGAAGAAGGTAGAGGAGAAAGTGCAGGCCATTCCTGAGATGGAGAGTTATGCGATATGTAGCGGTTACGGCTTTATCTCGTCCAACGGATCGAGTTACGCTTCGCTTATTATTCGTCTGAAAAACTGGGACGACCGTAAGGGTAACGAACATTATATCGACAATGTCATGTATCGTTTCTACTTTGACTGTATGTCGATTAAAAATGCACAGGTGTTGCCGTTCCAGATGCCGCAAATTCCGGGCTACGGTACTTCGAATGCTATCGATCTACAAGTGCAGGATAGAAGCGATGGAGACTTCTCCGATTTCGGAAACAAGACCAACGCGCTGATGGTAAAATTGATGGAACGTCCGGAGATAGCGAGCGCAATGTCCACTTTCTCGGAGCGTTTCCCGAAATACAAAGTGCATGTAGATCCGGTGCAATGCGAACGTGCGGGTACAACCGCTAAAGCAGTACTGAACACGCTGGGAACGTACTGTGGCGGCTCGTATGTGGGCAACTTCAACCAGTTCAGTAAAGTCTATCAGATTTGGATAAACGCTTCTCCGGAGTATCGTTTGGATCCCTCGTCGCTGAACAATATGTATATCAAGGTGGCGAACAATAAGATGGCGCCGTTGTCACAGTTTGTGACCCTCGAAGAAGTTGTCGGCTCCTCCTCGATGAACCACTTTAATCTCTATCAGTCTATCTCCTGCTCCGTAACGCCGGCAAACGGCTATTCGGAGGCACAGGCGCAGCAGGCTATTGACGAGGTATTCAAAGAGAATATGCCGAACTACTGCTCGTACGAGTACGGCTCGATGTCCCGTGAGGTGGCTGCCAGTTCCAAGAGTAACACGACCCTCATCATCTATGCGATCTGTGTGATCCTGATTTACCTCATCCTGGGTTCGCTCTATAACTCCTGGCTCACGCCATTCGCCGTGCTGCTGTCCGTTCCGTTCGGACTCATGGGTTCGTTCCTCTTCTCCTATATTGGTAATAAAATGGGCTACCCGGGTATGGAAAACAACGTCTATTTGCAGACCGGTGTCATCATGTTGATCGGTTTGCTCGCCAAGACAGCGATCCTTATTACGGAGTTCGCGTCGGAGCGTCGTAAACAAGGTCTCTCGATTGTAGATGCTGCGTTTGAGGCATGTAAGGAACGTCTCCGTCCGATCCTGATGACCGTCATCACAATGATCGCAGGTATGATCCCGTTGATTATAGCGGGCGGTGCCGGTGCGAACGGAAACCGTGCCTTGGCGCTCGGTGTGGTAGGCGGTATGTCTATTGGTACGATCGCACTGCTGTTTATTACCCCGGCCTTCTTTATCATCTTCCAGACCCTGGAGGAGAAAGTGAATGGAAGTGCGCCGAAAGTGAAGAAAGCGCCGATGATCGTTCTGTTGGTACTGGGTTCGGTACTCTTCTCTTCCTGTGGTATCTACGGCAAATATAAACACACCGAAGAGTTAAACAATCGCACCGAAGAAATCTCTGCTACCCTGTTCGGAGATTCTATTCCGACGGATTCGATGCACATAGCGACTCTCAGTTGGCGTGAGTTCTTTACCGACCCATTGCTGCAGCAACTGATCGACTCGGCGTTGGTGCGCAACACCGATCTGCATGCTGCGCGCATTGCAGTGGAGCAAGCGCAAGCATCGTTGAAAGCCGCTAAACTGGGCTATCTGCCTTCCCTGACTTTAGCTCCGTCCGGAGGAGTGAGTTGGAATAATAGTTCTAACGTGTGGTCTCCTTCATACAGCGCCAACTTACAAATGAGTTGGGATCTCGATCTGTTTGGCGCAAACCTCAATGCGGTGCGTAAATCCAAAGCCTTACTCAAGCAAACGGAGTATCAGCAGTTGGCTACCCAAACCAATTTGATTTCCACGGTAGCGCAGCAATATATGATGCTGCAACTGCTGGATCGCGAACTGGAGATCCTCATCCATACCGATAGTCTTTGGTATGTGTCCCTGGAGATGCAGCGTGCACTCTATGAGAATGGTAAAGCGTATTCGACGGCCGTGAACCAGATGGAGAATTCTTCATTAAGCGTTAAGACCCAGATCATCGATGTACGTCGTGAGATACGGAGCGTAGAGAACGCGATTTGTAAACTATTGGCCGTCACGCCGCGTCATATCGAGCGCAGCGCATGGGATATGTATGAGTTACCGGAGCGCGTGAGCACAGGTATTCCGGCGCAGTTGTTGGAGAACCGTCCGGATATTCAGGCAGCCGACCAATCCCTTGCGCAGGCGTTCTACAATACGAATGCAGCTCGCGCAGCCTTCTTCCCCAAGATCTCGTTACAGGGTATATTAGGTTGGGGCAATAACAGCGGAGTCATTGCTGACCCGGGAGCATTGCTCTTCAACGCCCTCGCTTCGCTCACTCAACCGATCTTCGCGCAAGGTAAGTTAATTGCGCAACTGAAAGTGAATAAACTGGCGATGGAAGAAGCCCAGCATCAGTATATTCAGACGGTTATCAATGCCGGCAATGAGGTGAATGAAGCATTGGCAGATTGCCAGGCAGCCAAAGAAAAAGACGTGTACTATAAACGTCAAGTGGCGGTGCTGGAAGATGCCTACGACGGAACGCATGAACTGATGAATGCCGGTAAAGCCAGTTACATAGAGGTGCTGACAGCACAAGAGACCTTGCTCCAGGCGCAACTCAATGAAGTAACGAATTTGTATGAAGGCTATCAAGGACTCATCGTCCTGTATATCGCTTTGGGAGGCGCAACTAAATAAAAGGAATATGAAACAGACCAATTCCTATCCTGCGTGGATAGACTTGCATCTTCATCTGGACGGATCGATATCGCTTAAGACCGCTCGTAAGTTAGCCGGTATGCAGAGTATCTCGCTGCCGGATTCGCATCAGGCTTTGCAGCAACGTATGTCTGTCATCGACGGTTGTAAAGACCTGAATGATTATCTAAATCACTTTCAACTGCCGATATCGCTCTTGCACATCCGCGAAGCGCTGTATCTGTGTACATATGAGTTGTTGGACGAGTTATACGAACAGGGCCTTCGCTATGCGGAGATACGTTTTGCTCCGCAGTTGACGTATGCGCAAGAGCTGCGACAGTACGATGCGGTACAAGTGGTATTACGTGCCATCGAAGATACCCCGTTGCCTTGTGGTCTGATCCTGAGTATGATGCGCGGAAGTGACAATCATATCTATAACATGAAGACCATCGAAGTGGCGAAGCAGTTCTATGGCAAAGGGGTTGTCGCCGTGGACCTGGCCGGTGCTGAGGCTTTGTATCCTACCCATACATTCCGTGAGGAGTTTGCAGCGGTACGTGCGGCAGGTATTCCGCTCATTGTGCATGCCGGTGAAGCAGCAGGACCGCAGAGCGTGCGTGAAGCAGTCGAAGCCGGAGCGGTGCGTATCGGACATGGCGTGCGTTCCTTGGAGGATCCGGAAGTGATCAAGATGCTGGTAGAGAAAAAGATCACTTTGGAACTGTGTCCTACCAGTAACCTCCATACAGGTATCTTCAAGGCATACAAAGACTATCCTCTGCGTCAATTGATGGAGAAAGGAGTGCGCGTGTGCCTCAATACGGATAATATGACCGTGAGCAACACAACGCTGCTTGAAGAATGGCAGCATATGATGCGGGCTTTCCATCTAACCGAAGAAGAGAAAAAACAGATCGTGCGCAATAGCATTGAAGCTTCCTTCGCACCGCAAGAACTCAAGAAGACTTTACTGGCAGAACTTAACTAATCTCGTCTTTCAGCCATACCGCTAAATATTCCTGCTCCGGCTGTCCCGGAGTGGGAATTAATTCTATATGGACGGGCAATGGCTTGTTATTGCCTACGGATAATAGCCCTAAAGCCTCCAGGTCCATGATCGTCGAATAACCAGATCGGGCGATGATATGTCTCGCGTTCAGGAGTGCCGGTACCAATTCAGCATCCGCCATAGATGGAACGATAGTGAGGTTGCCGCGTTTGATACGCGTATTCGGATGATTCACCAGACCTTGTACGATCAGTACCCTTTCTTCCTTGCCGCTGTATCGCTCGATGAGTTCTTGCTCCAAGAGCGTTCGCTGTGGTTCTAATCCGGAGAGAACGGCAACTACTTCGTAGTTTATGGGTGATGGCTTATGGGTGATGGGTGAATGAAAGCGGCTCAGCGGACCAATATACTGAAATTCAGTCTTTTTACGGCTCAGCCGTAAGTTGCTCGGATGACTCAGTTCACCAGCCAGAGAATGGTTGATATCTTCATAGTCCGGAATCCACACCTTATTGAAACGCGTGTACATACGTGCGTGAATGCGCGAAGCCATCGCCTCTGCCCATTGCCAGGTTTTGGTTAACCTGATCTGCAACTGGTGCGTGATATAGATGCACTCCACCTGTTTGTTATATAAGCCCGGACGATTGTCTGAGATCACTTGGTCGAAGTGTTCTTCTTGCAGAATAGCCTTCAGCATCAAACGGTCTTTATTGCGCCATAGAAGGAGTTGGGGAATGGCCTTTAGCATCGCCCATGTCTGGTTTCCGCTGCGGCTGTAGTGCAGGTCAAGAGGTGCTAAATAGACGTATCTCAGTTTTGGAAAATGTTTGCGAAGCAGCGTAAAACTCATCCCGTCACCCCCTATCACCACTTCATGTCCCTCGTCTAACAGACGATGGATGAGCGGAACACAACGGCTGGCATGGCCAAGTCCCCAGTTCAATGGTGCAATGAGAATCTTCATCGAGGTAACCAACTATGCGCTGATAATCACATCGTATCCTTTGGCGATGAGCGGAGCAGCAATGGCCTCCATTTTTTCGCGAGATATCTTCTCTAAGTTTTCCTCCGGCGTCTTGCGGTCGATGACATATATCATGATCTGCTTCGGATGCAGGATATCCACGGCCTCATACCACTTAACCAGCTCTTTCTCCTCTGTGTTGTCGATGATTTGGCCATTGTGCGTGCCTTTGAGGAAGCAGGTCTGTAGCGTAAAATCGCCATTGAACTGACTCAGCCATTGAATAATGGTCTCCACGTTCAAGTGCTCGTTAACCGGCAGGTCGATGCGACGCATCATCTCGTCGGTAGCGGCATCGAGTTTGAGAATACGATTGTCGCAAAGACGCAGCGCTTCCACTACGTCGGGGCTCCCCAGTTGGGTGGAGTTCGAGAGCACCGATACCTTAGTCTTCGGACAATAGCGGTCTCGTAACGCACAGGTATCTTGGATGATGCCTAAGAACTCAGGATGGAGGGTCGGTTCACCATTGCCGCTGAAGGTAATCACATCAATAGTCGAAAGTCGAAAGTCGAAAGTTGATAGTTTCTCTTCCAGCGCGGCTTTAACCTCTTCGCGAGTCGGCAACACAGGATGCGCAATGGGGGTATTCCATCCGCACTCGCAGTACACACAATTGAAGGTGCACAGTTTATGATCCAATGGCATTAACTCGATGCCTAAACTGGTACCGAGTCTTCTGCTATGAATAGGACCATATATGATGCTTTGGAAAAGCATATCGGTGATTTGTGTTTTTAGACGTTTATAACCCGATTGCCAAGGAGTTTACAAAGGTCATTGCGGGCTTGCAGCAATTGCGGTTGATAGGCCAGTAACTGCATCTGTCTATCCCAGTTTCCGCTTGCCTGCGCTTCTTTGAGATTTTGCTCCAATTCTTCTATCTGCTGGTTAATAACAGTCAGTTTAATCTCATAGAGGAACTGCGTCACCAGTTCGCCTAACCTGCCTTCGTGATTGAAACTGGCATACTGATATTTCTCTGCAATCATATCGATGGCCAGTGCACTGATGGCTTGGTCGGGATGGAACTTAAAGAAGTCCTCAGCCTTAAAGCCTTCATCCTTACAATGCCGTTTGAATTCATCGATGATAGCCTGATAAACCGGCTCCGGTGCTTTAATCTCATCTTCCTCTAAGGTATAGATGATGATTTCGCCGATGGAGTAGATCGTGTCGCCCACTTGAATCGGTCGTTCACCATAGCGCACAACAAGTTGCATCAGGTTGTAGAAGTTCTGATCCAAAGCCGATTTGGGTGCTTTGATGGGAGTCGGGTTAACCGGTGAGGTCGGATTAACCGGAGTGGCTGTTGTCTCTGTACTTTCTGCTATCGACTCTACCGTTGTAGCCGCTTGCTCTGCTTCTCGCTCTTTCGCTTTGTTATGCTCCTCGATCTTTTTACGCCGTAAGTTCACCACTTCAGTCGTGAGCACTTTTTCGGACATATGCAGTCGGTCCGAGCAATCTTTGATATATACTTGGCGAGTGATGATATCCGGAATGATCGCGATAGAGGAAGTGATATCCTTGATGAGTGCTGCGCGTTTATAAGGATCGTCTCCGGCTTCCTTGCTCAGTAGTGCCATCTTAAAGCGAATAAAGTCCGTCTGATGTTCCTCGATATACTGAATAAACTCGGTGGAATCGTGACTTTGTGCGAAGCTATCCGGGTCTTCTCCATCCGGCAGAAGTACTACCTTTACATTAAATCCTTCTTCCAGGAACATATCTATTCCTCGTAAAGCGGCATGGATTCCTGCCGCATCGCCGTCATAGAGCACAGTGATATTCGAGGTGAAGCGCTGGATGAGTCGGATCTGCGGTTTGGTCAACGCTGTACCGCCACTGGCTACGACGTTCTCAATACCGGATTGGAACATCGAAATCACGTCCATTTGACCCTCTACCAAATAACAGCAATCCGCACGACTGATAGCTTGTTTGGCTTGGAAGAGACCGTATAACTCATTCGTCTTGGAGTAGATGAGACTATCCGGCGAATTGACGTATTTACCTACGTTGTCTTTCTTCTTCAGGATACGTCCGGCAAAAGCGACAGGCTTACCGCTGACGGTGAAGATAGGGAACATCACGCGGTCACGAAAACGATCGTAGATACGGCCATCATCACTCTTGCCGACCACACCTACACCGATCTTCGTATCTACATCATTGAGAATAAACCGTTCGCTGAAGCCTTTTTTCTTCAATGCCGCCGCTAAAGGACTTCCTTTCTCAGGCGAATAACCCAATTGGTATTTGCGGATGATATCATCGCGCAGACCTCTCTCGCGGAAATAACTGAGTCCGATGGCTTGGCCTTCTTTGGTCTCCCATAACTGCTCCTGAAACCATTTATTGGCGAAGTCGTTGACCACAAACATCGATTCGCGGTCATCTTGGCGCTGCTGTTCTTCCGCCGTCATCTGACGTTCCGGCACCTCGATATGGTATTTCTTACCCAACTGCTTGATGGCATCTGCAAAACTGCATTGCTCCATGGCCATCACAAATCCTACGGCATTGCCGCTCACGCCGCATCCGAAGCATTTATAAATACCTTTCGAGGGACTGACGGTAAACGAACCGGTTTTCTCGTTGTGGAAAGGACATAGACCAATGAGGTTCGCACCTCGCTTGCGCAAGGTGACATAGTCGCTCACCACTTCTTCTATCTTAGCCGCAGCGAAGATACGCTCTATGACGTCTCGAGGGATCATCTTTAATCCTTATACCAGAGATATACACCTATTTTGATGTTCCATTGGTCGAGTCGACCGCGGGTATATTGATCTTTGGGATTGCCACCGCCGTCTACAAATTGACGATTCGCATACGGATTGATAATACCGAAGTCATACCCTCCACGAAGGAAATATTGCTTGTATTGGAATCCGGCTCCTAAGCCCCATGTGATATTCAAGCGCTTGAAATGGTTGTTCTCCTCGTCGAGTTTTGAATAGTCATCTTTACTCGGGTCATAGCCGTTTCCGTGCATGTAATTGATAGGACCGTTGTAATCCATCTGGGTGTCCGTCCGCATGTCCATTGCCAGACCGCATTGGATGGTAGGACCCGTATAAAGCATCAGATAGGTCTCTTTCGCCACTTCGAACTTATACTGCCAGTCCACAAATAATTCTAACTCATGGTATGTGATCAGTTGACGATACCGAGGATAGTCCGCTAAGGCTCCTTTGGCTTTCCAACCGCTGTTGGAGGCAGCGAAGGTGTAGTTGATACCTATCGAACTACCGAAACCGGCGATATAACTGGCATCATATACCAATCCCACCTTGAAACCTTTCAGTTTGGTGACCGAAGTAATGGAATCTTTGGCATAATCCGGGTTGGAAGGCAGATTGATGCGCAAGATAGGCTGTGCCCAACCGATCTGCAACCCGAAGCCTTGTTTGGGTAAGTCCTGTTTGGCACTCGCGCTGATAGCGAAACCAATCAATAACAATGTTGCAAAAATCTTTTTCATCTATCGTTCTTTTTTTAATTTCACTTTACGAAATACATCCATCGGGTCGAGAGGACGCACCTCATCCGCCCAGAAGAAGAGTGCTAACCGATCTCCTCCGGCGGGCACTTGATCTAAGGGATAGAGCACCCCTGTTGTTTCGGCAGTGAATCGCATATGATGCACCTGTTGATTCTCGACGTACATGCGAATGAAACTGCTGGCTGTTGTATTGACGCCTACATAATCGCCCTCTTTCTCTTTGGGATAGAATACCGTTAAAGCATTACCATCCATATCCACTATCTTCACTTCTCCTTCCTCCAGATACGCCGTTACAATCTTACCGCTCATCTGATTGAAGTACTCATCGGTCTGCTGCATCACGCAGATCGCGCTTCCTGTTCCTACTGCATGATCTACGGCTCCATTCACGATATATACTACCATACTATCCGCAGATATCTGCTGATTCTCGCTCCAGCAGATAGGCTGGGTATAAAGATGCATAGTCGAGTCCGAACTGAGATAGACCAATGAGTCACAGGTCATCTGCATATCATCGCGATAGACGCGTACGCCGTAATGCGCCTGTACGCGACGATACGTACTATCCGAGTCCGGGTAGCGTTCCTCGCGTGTGTATAGCGTGTCCGCATGGATATACGCGGTATGGTCATCGTCACTCCAGTCCACCATCAATGCGCTGTCTGTCGCGAAACCGATACTGTTTTCTTCCCACATCTGGCCGTATTGACCGTATAAAGTGGCCTGTTGTGCACTATCGCGCATCTCCATATTCCCGATCACTTCGCCAAAACCGATATGCTTGTCATAATAGATCGTATCGCCTGTCAGGGTTCGCCCATTCGAATGATGAATAAACGATCGGTCTAGTAACATCGAGCGTTCATTGCTTGTATTATACCATCCGAGTGAGGTGCGGATATCCGTCTCTTTCTCATAGATGATATCGGTCGGGCTGATGAGATTGGCGATCTTCGTATCTGTGTTATACAGCAGCGTATCGCTTCTTAAAGTGAATTTCGGATTCACCAACACCACCTCCTCACTAAAGACGGCCTGTTTGGTATTCGGCCGATAGTTACCGCGAACGGAAGTGAGGGTGTTCAACGAGTCTTTTACTTCGCCGTTATGGAAATAATAAGCTACTCCTGCAGCGCGGTCGTAATTGAGACTGTCGGTAGTCAGTATCGTCGGGTTCTCATGTTTGCGGCCGTGAATCATCTTTACATGTCTGCGAAGCCGGGCTAACTTGGTGTTTCCGTTATAAAAAAGTTTATCGCCAAACCCCTGCAGGGTGTCGCCTTGCACAAACCGCACGTGCCCGAAGGCATCGATCGAATTGGTGTTCTCATAGAAATAGGCGCTGTCGCAATACATCAAAGCTTCTTCATGGCGAAAAATCACGTTCCCACGCAGTATCTGGGCATTAGCAATCCGTTCCTCATCAAAACTCAAGTTGTCCGCCCGCTCCAGATAAACCATTGTCTGAGCCATGGACAATGAGCCATAGACAATGAACAACAAAACTCCTATGAACCTCTCAACTTTCAACTCTTAACTTTCAACTTTTAATGCACCCATCCGGGGAATTCAAATTCGCAATTCTGCCACTCCGGATCGATTTGTATAAAGGTGGTTTTTTGTTTTTTGATAATCCAGTTATGAATAAAATCCGCGCTCAGTTTGGCTTCTAACATCGATTTGATTGCTTGGAAGTCGTCTGATAAATTCGCTCTGTGTACATCCGTTTTCTTCTTCACTTTCACGATCGCGCATACCTCGCGGTTCTTGGTTTCATCCATCATTACGAAGGGTTGCGAAACTTCGCCTTCCTTCAGCGCGTAGATCTGTTTCGCGATCTCCGGTGCTAAGTCTTGGTATTCAAAGCGACTACCTCCGGTATTGGGATTAATCATCAATCCGCCGTTCATCACGGTGTTCTTGTCTTGCGAGAACTGAATGACCGCTTGCTCGAACTGCAGACTGTCAACCGCTATCTGATGACGGATGCTATCCAACCGCTCAATAGCTTTCACTTTATCCGTAGCACTGATGCGCGGACGAAGCAGGATATGACGGCAATTGATACGCTCGCCTTTCTTCTCAATGAGTTGAATGATATGATAGCCGTATTCGGTTTGCACGATACGACTCACCCGTTTCGGGTCATTGAGGTTAAAAGCCACTTCGGCGAACTCCGGTACTAACTGACCTTTGCCGACGAAGCCTAACTCACCGCCGCGTTTCGCGCTCTCCGTGTCCTCTGAATACAGACGGGCTAACATGCTGAAATCCGCACTGCCGTTCTGTACGCGCTCCGTGAACTCTCTCAGACGCTGTTTGATACGCTCCGTCTCTTCAATCGGAACAGGAGGTTCGAAACTGATGATCTGAACTTCTACCTGCGCCGGCATCATCGGCAGTGAGTCAATGGGCAGCGATTGATAGTAACGCCGGATCTCAGACGGAGTGGGTTTGATGTCGGCAGTCAGTTTGGCCTGCATCTGCTGAATGATCATCTGGTTGCGCACGCTGGTCATCATCTCCTCTCGTATCTCCGAACTGGTCTTGCGGAAATACTCCTCCATCTTCTCTTTCGAACCGATCTGGTTGATGTAGTAGTTCAATCGCATATCCACCTGGTGACTCACGCTCGACTCATTTGCCTCCACGGAGTCTAAGGCTGCTTGGTGCAGGAAGAGTTTTTGAATTGCCATCTGCTCGGGAATATAACAATAGGGGTCACCCGGAATAGATGTCCCTTCGTAGATGGCGCGCAGACGCTCTTCTTCTACTTCGCTACGTAAGATAGCCTCATCGCCTACTACCCAAATCACCTCGTCAATCACCCCCTGCGCACTCAGCGTGAGGCAGAATAACAGACCCAACAATATCGTTTTAGTTCTCATAGAATTTTATTTTCTGTTCTTGAATGGCTTCGTTATACAGTTTCTCTCGTTCTTTTTGCAAGAAATCCACTTGGCGCTCATGCAGCACCATCTTCTCAATTTGCGGGCGGGCATACTCGATCGGCATGGCTGAGCCGCGTAAGTACTTATCCGTCACTTGCAGAATATACGTGTAGAGGGAATCGCTCATCTCCACTTGATCCTTGCTCTTCAGTTTATTCTCGATATCGCCGCGCTCAATAGGCATATGATTGAGCAGGTCGGTAGTGGTTAACCATTTATCGTCAAATAGCTCATATCCGCTGGCATTCTGGTATGCGTATTTCTCGATGTTATCCATCTCTTTCTTGCTCATCCAGCCGCGCAGTTTGGCGATATTCGGTGCATCGTTCGGTACCACCACCAAGATACCGTGAATAATACTCTCATCCAATATGAATCGGTCGGACATCTGGGCGTAGATCTGTGCTACGGTCGTATCCAATACGGTCTTGGACATATGACGCTCCACCAGGTATTCCTCATACGCATGCACGTACAGCGCGCGACGATAATCTTCCACCATGCGCTCGATCTCACTGTTCGCTTGCGCCTTGGCGTTGTCGTACAGCAGGATGTCCTTTGCCCACTGACTGATATACTGCTGCGTCACACGCATACTATCTTCGCTGTTCAGACCTAAGGTTAACGAATCTAAGGTCGAACGGTATAAATAATGCCCATTCACTTCTACGGCCGCACCGGACTGTTGTTTCTTCTCCAGTGCCTGACATCCGCACAACAAAAAGCTTGCCAAGGCAAGATATATAATCGGTTTATTTCTCATAACGGCCGCAAAGGTACAAAAAAATTTGCATATATACAAAAATTTTTGTAATTTTGCACGCAAAATGAGTTGTGAAACCCTAAATAGTGCACTTTTACCCCATTTAGAGGGGGTGGAAAAGGACCAAATATGCGTAGTTGCGGATAAGTGCCTTATCCGCCATCCTGTCTGGACAGGTGCTCAGGCGCTGCAAAATCGACCGGTTTTGTGGCTCGAGGTGACGGAGGAGAATAAGTCGCTGGAGACCGTATCGCGTATTTGGGATTTTCTTTTTGAGCATGCCATTACCCGTAGGGGACTGCTGATTTGTATCGGAGGCGGGGCGCTGACGGACATGGGTGGTTTTGCGGCCGCTACGTATAAGCGTGGTATGAGCTATATCAATGTCCCTACGACTTTGCTGGCGATGATTGATGCCGCTTCGGGCGGAAAGACCGGCATTAACTACCGCGGCATCAAGAATAGCATCGGTGCGTTTGCTGCGCCGCGTGCTACCATCCTCTGTCCGGAATGGCTGTCTACCTTATCGCCCCAACAGTTCCTCAGCGGCTTTGCCGAGATGTTGAAGACGGGTTTGATAGACGGTCAGGCTTTGTGGAACGGCTTGCTGCAGTACGATCTGGATAAGATGGATACAGCTTCGCTCTCTCCGCTTATCGCGGATTGTATGGCGGTGAAGCAGCGTATTGTAGCGCAAGACCCGCAGGAAAACGGAATACGTAAGGTATTGAACTTTGGTCATACCTTCGGCCATGCGCTGGAACGGAAGATGCAGGTGCCGCATGGCTATGCTGTGTTATACGGAATGATCGCGGAATTATACCTTAGTGTGACGCGCTTGGGCTGTCCGCGTGAACCCTTGCAACAACTCACCCGACTTATGCTGCAGTATTATGGTAAACCCCAGTGTAAGTGTTCGGATAGAGACCAATTGCTGGCCTTGATGCAGCAAGATAAGAAAAACGAACAGGCCGCTCAGATCAACTGTACCTTGTTGCAGGCCGTGGGTACACCGCTTATCAATCAATCGATTAGTGCTTCGGAGGCCAATGAAGCATTGGATTACCTCTTCTCTTTGTAACGATGATCATAACGGATAAGAAAATAGAAAACCCGATGTTGAAGATGGTCGGTGCAGAAGCCGATCGTTTGGGGTTAGAGTGCTATGTCATCGGTGGGTATGTACGCGATCTGTTCCTGCATCGCGAGTCCACCGATATCGATGTAGTTGTTGTCGGCTCCGGTATATCTTTGGCGGAGGCCGTGGCAAAGAAATTAGGTAAGGGTGCCCATTTAAGTGTGTTTAAGACCTATGGTACGGCGCAAGTGAAGCGGGGAGATCTGGAGTTGGAGTTTGTTGGCGCACGCAAAGAGAGTTATACCCGCGATAGCCGCAATCCCATCGTCGAAGACGGAACGCTGCAGGAAGATCAAGACCGCCGCGATTTCACTATCAACGCCATGGCGATCTGTTTGAATAGTTCGCGTTATGGCGAACTGCTCGATCCGTTCGATGGAATCGGCGATTTAGAGCGCTGTATCATCCGCACTCCCCTCAGTCCCGATATTACCTTCTCGGATGATCCGCTGCGCATGATGCGCGCCATCCGGTTTGCTACCCAGTTGGGCTTCAATCTGCATCCCGATACCTTCGATGCTATTCGGCGAAATGCTTCTCGTTTAGAAATCATCACCCGCGAACGAATAGCGGAGGAACTGAATAAGATTATGATGAGTCGCCGCCCATCCGAAGGGTGGCTACTGCTGGATAAAACAGGTCTGTTACCCCTTGTCTTACCCGATTTGGTGGCACTCAAAGGCGTGGAGGTGAAGGACGGGAAAGGACATAAAGACGTCTTCCTGCATACCCTTAAAGTACTCGATAATCTTGCGGATTCATCGGATAAATTATGGTTGAGATGGGCGGCCCTGCTGCATGATATCGGTAAACCCAGAAGTAAGGCATGGGACCCGCAAGCCGGGTGGACATTCCGCAATCATAATTATATCGGAGCCAAGATGGTGCCGCGTATCTTCGCAAAACTCAAACTGCCGTTGAATGAGAAGATGGAGTATGTGAAGAAGATGGTGGATCTGCATATGCGGCCGATTAACCTCATTGAAGATACGGTTACGGATAGCGCAGTACGCCGTCTGCTCTTCGAGGCAGGAGATGATATAGACGATTTGATGCTGCTCTGCGATGCGGACATCACGAGCCGTAATGAAGAGAAAAAAGCCCGATTCCATCGGAACTATCAGTTGGTACGGCAGAAGATGGTGGAGTTAGAGGAACGGGATAGGATTCGTAATTTCCAACCGCCAGTGAAAGGCGATGAGATCATGGAGATTCTTCATCTCGAACCCTGTTCTATCGTGGGTGAGTTGAAGGCTGCGATCAAGGATGCGATTCTCGACGGCATCATCCCCAATGAATACGAACCGGCTAAAGAATATATGCTCAAGCTAGCACATGAGAAAGGCTTGTGTTAGAAAAAAAGAAGTGAAATTTGCGTATATCAAAATTATTTTGTAATTTTGCACCCGCAATTTGAAAACGGAATATGGCTGAGATAGACGAGATAAATGTAAATGCCGTGAATTACGGCGATGAGAACATCATCCACCTCGATGACATGGAGCATATCCGTCGTCGTCCGGGTATGTACATCGGTAAATTGGGTGACGGTAGTCACTCCGATGACGGTATCTATGTGCTGATTAAAGAGAGTATCGATAACTCGATTGATGAGTACCGCATGGGTGAGGGAAAGGTGATTGAAGTGGATGTACAGGATGGCCGTGTGCGCGTACGTGACTACGGGCGCGGAATACCTCTGGGTAAACTGGTGGATGTCGTATCGGTGCTCAATACCGGCGGTAAATACGATAGCAAGGCCTTCAAGAAATCGGTCGGTTTGAATGGTGTGGGTACCAAAGCGGTGAATGCGCTGTCATCCTATTTTTCGGTGGAGTCATTCCGCGAAGGCAAGACTCGTAAAGCAGTGTTTGCGCAGGGTAAACTCGTTAGCGACACCGGAACGCTGGATTATAAGGGTGCAGAGAAACGAGGTACCATCATCGAGTTTGTGCCCGATGACAGCAAGGGGCTCTTTGAGAACTATCATTTCCGCGATGATTATATCGAGGAGTTGTTGCGCAACTACGCGTACTTGAATACCGGTTTGACACTCGTCTATAACGGAAAGAAATTTGTTTCCAAGAACGGTTTGCTCGACTTGCTGACGGAGAATATGACGGAGACACCGTTGTATCCGATTATTCATCTCGTGGGCGAAGATATCGAGATTGCGTTAACCCATACCAACCAGAACGGCGATGAGTATTACTCATTCGTGAACGGTCAGCATACCATCCAAGGCGGTACCCATCAGGCAGCGTATCGCGAAGCGATAGGACGTACGATCAAGGAGTTCTTCAATAAGAACCAGGAACTGGCGGACATCCGAAACGGTGTGGTAGGAGCGATTGCCATCAATGTGGAGGAACCGGTCTTTGAATCCCAGACGAAAGTGAAGTTGGGTTCGAAAGATATGAGTCCTACCGGCGGCGTGAGTGTGAATAAGTTCGTCAATGACTTTGTCAAGACCCAACTGGATAATTTCCTGCATAAGAACCCGCAGACCGTGGAGGTGATGCTGCAGAAGATCCAGGACTCCGAGAAAGAGCGTAAGGCTATTGCGGCTGTATCGAAGGTAGCGCGTGAGCGGGCGAAGAAGAACCTGGTGAACAACCCCAAGTTACGCGATTGTCAGATTCACCTGAACGATACTAAGCCGGTGAAATCGGCAAAAGATGCAGATGATGATCTGCGTTTGGAGAGTTCAATCTTCATTACCGAGGGTCTTTCGGCTTCCGGTTCGATCACCAAGAGTCGCGACGTCCGTACCCAGGCTGTTTTCTCCTTGCGCGGTAAACCGCTTAACTGCTACGGGCTGAGTAAGTCGGTGGTCTATGAGAACGAAGAATTCAATTGCCTGCAGTCGGCGCTGAATATAGAAGACGGTCTGGATGAACTGCGCTATAACAAAGTCATCATCGCTACCGATGCCGATGTGGATGGAATGCATATTCGTCTGCTGATGCTTACGTTCTTCCTGCAGTTCTTCCCCGATCTGGTGAAGAAAGGACATGTCTATATCTTGCAGACTCCGCTTTTCCGCGTGAAGGATAAGAACCAAATCATCTACTGCTATTCCGAAGAGGAACGCCAGAAAGCGATCGCCAAAGTGAAGACGCCGGAGATCACCCGATTCAAAGGTTTAGGAGAGATTTCTCCCGATGAATTCAAGGGTTTTATCGGTTCTGGTATTCGTCTGGACCAAGTGACGCTGCGCAAAGAAGATGCGGTGAGTGAGTTGCTGGCCTATTATATGGGTAAGAACACTACCGAGCGTCAGCAGTTCATCATCGATAACCTCGTCATAGAGGAAGACCGTGTCGATGAATTCGAAGAGTAACACCCATGCGCACGCGTGTATATCAAAATAAGGAACAGATCTTCTGTGAATGGCGTCATCAATGGGTGCGTCTCACACCGGAAGAATGGGTTCGCCAACAGTTGCTTCACCGTTTGGTGGAGCAATTTGGTTTTCCCGCCTCCTTAATCGGCGTGGAGGTATCTATTCAAGTGGGAGAAACCCATAAGCGCTGCGATGCGGTCGTCTATAATCGCGCCCTGCAGCCGCTTATGCTTATCGAATGTAAAGCGGAAATGGTTCCTTTGACGCAAAAGACCTTAGACCAGGCCCTTATCTATAATCGCCGTCTTCGAGTGCCGTATCTCATTCTCCATAATGGTGTTCAGACCATCGTTGTCAAGGTATCGGACTCCGGCGTGGAGCGTTTAGCGAATCTTCCTTCGTTCCCGAACGATTAATAAAGCTTCTTCGCGAATATCTTCCGGTAGGGCGATATTACGTAACTGCATGCTGCGGCACCAACCCGGTACGTCGCTTTCTTGCAGCGTGGAGAATACGGCCCGCACCATCTCGTGCTGCTCCGGGGTATAATCTTCTGCCGCAATGCCCGCCAGGGCATCTAATTCCTCATCATCGTAATACTCGATCTGTGCATTCGTCTGCAGCAGCGTCTCTCGTTCGCAAACGAGGTGCTCACCGCAACACCCCTCCGGACGGGTATTGTCCGAAGAGGGCGTGGAGTCTGACGCTTGCGTATCGGGTGACTGTTGAGCGCGAGCGCGTCGACGCTCCCGAATCTCAAACAGCACCACGATCAACATCGTTAATGAGATGAAAAGCAAAAGAGGAGCCATTGACTTATTCACTATATTCGCAATCCGTTACTTCAGATAATTATCCTTCAGCGAGCAGGTGCGGTTCAGCACCAGTTTATTGGTGGTGGTATCTTGGTCCACTACGAAATAACCCTGCTTAAGCAGTTGGTAGTGGTTCTCCTTCGGAATACCGTTCTCGAGAACCGGCTCATGCAGTTCATTACGCAACGCACCTTCTACTTTCGCTGTCACCACCTTGAGGCTGTCGGGATTCAGCAGGTCGCGGAAGTCACCCTCCTCGGCACTCGGATTCTCTACGGCGAAGAGACGGTCGTACAAACGAACTTCTGCGTCAAGCGCGCTGTTGCACTCCACCCAGTTAATTGTCGCTTTCGTCTTGCGGTTTCCACCTTCGGTACCGGACTTCGAGTTCGGGTCGTAGGTCGCATAGACGGTAGTGATATTACCGGCCGAATCTTTCTCGCACCCGGTCGCTTGGATGATGTAACTGTTCTTCAGACGAACCTCACGGCCACCGGGGCTGAGGCGGTAGAACTTATTATCGGCTTCCTCCAAGAAGTCACCACGTTCGATCCACAGTTCGCGACCGAAACGTACCTCACGTGTACCTAAAGCCTCGATTCCATCGATGTTTTCTGCGGTGAGTGTCTCGCCTTCGCCTTCATAATTAGTGATGATCAGTTTCACGGGATCGAAGATGGCACATACACGCGGAGCGGTCTCTTTGAGGTCCTCACGAATGGTGTGTTCCAGCAGACCTTGGTCGATCATACCTTCCACTTTCGTATAACCGATACGGTCCATGAACGTACGGATAGAAGATGGGGTGTAACCGCGGCGACGCAGACCGCAAACAGTCGGCATACGCGGATCGTCCCAACCGGCTACCAGACCTTCTTTCACCAGTTGCAGCATCTTACGCTTCGACATCACTGTATAGGTGATGTTCAGGCGGTTGAACTCACGCTGCTTCGGACGATAGTCCGGTCCGTAGGGACTTAATCCGCAGAAATTAGCACCGCTGAACTGGTCGATGAAATAGTCGTATAACGGACGGTGTACCTCGAACTCCAGCGTACAGATAGAGTGGGTCACTCCCTCGAAATAATCGGATTGACCGTGCGCGAAGTCGTACATCGGATAGACGTTCCATTTACGACCTGTACGGTGATGCGGGTGCGAGGTGATGATGCGGTACATGATCGGGTCGCGGAAATGCATGTTCGGATTCGCCATGTCGATCTTCGCGCGCAGCACCATCTTACCTTCCTCAATCTCACCGCGTTGCATCGCTTCGAACAGACGCAGGTTCTCCTCGATCGGACGGTCGCGATAGGGCGAAGCCACACCGGGTTCGGTAGGCGTACCTTTCTGCTCCGCGATCTGTTCCGCTGTCTGCTCATCGACATAGGCCTTGCCTTCTTTGATGAAACGGATAGCCAGGTCGTACAACTGCTGGAAATAATCCGAAGCATAGTATATCTGACCCCACTTGAAGCCCAACCAAGCGATATCGCGCTCGATGGTCTCTACGTATTCGGTGTCTTCTTTGGCCGGGTTGGTGTCGTCGAAACGCAGGTTACAAACGCCGTTGTATTTCTCAGCAATACCGAAGTCCAGGCAGATTGCCTTGACGTGACCGATATGCAGGTAACCGTTCGGCTCCGGCGGGAAACGCGTCTGAATACGTCCGTCGTTCACTCCTTCTGCTAAGTCTTTTTCTACGATTTGCTCAATGAAATTGAGACTTTTTTCCTCTTGTTCCATATATAAATTTCAAATATCTAATTTCAAATATCAAAAATCAATTTCTTACGATTCCTCTTTCGGAATTGCGTATGAAATGGAGTATGGCATCGCGTTCGGGTGTCTGAGGCATTGTAGCCTCGATGGTATCGAGGGCCTGGGATACGATCATACCGCCTTGATAGATGAGGCGATACGCCTCTTGGATGGTATGAATCTGTTCCGGCGTGAAACCGCGACGGTTCAGGCCCACCGAGTTAATACCGCAGTACGCAATGGGTTCGCGGGCCGCAATGACATAGGGCGGGATATCTTTGTTGATCTTCGAACCGCCTTGAATCATCACATGGCTACCGATATGACTGAACTGATGCACCAGCGTACCACCTCCAATGATCGCGAAGTCATCCACTTCCACTTCGCCGGCCAACTGCGTGGCATTCGACATGATGATGTTGTTATGCAGGATGCAGTCGTGCGCTACGTGGCAGTAAGCCATGATGAGGTTGTTATTACCGATGACGGTCTTGCCTTTCGACGCTGTTCCGCGATGCACGGTGACGAACTCGCGCAACACGCAGTTATCGCCGATGATGGTCCAGGTCTCTTCCCCTTTGTATTTCAGGTCCTGCGGCACCGCACCGATGACGGCGGAAGGGAAGATATGGCAGTTATCACCGATGATCACATTGTCATCAACATAGGCGAACGCATCGATCGTGACGTTCTTTCCGATTTGAGCCTTTGGGCTCACATATGCTAATGGGCTTATCATAAATTACCAATTACCAATTACCAATTACCAATTACCATTTGCCATCTACCAATTACTCCGAAAGAATTTGGTTTCGGAGTCGTCTTACGCACTGCGTATTAAAGGTATGTCCGGGTTTGTAGGCGATGATGCGGCCCTGCAGACGAAGGCCGAGCAGCGAAAAATCACCGATGACATCGAGCAATTTATGCCGTGCCGGTTCATTGAGATAGTTTAGCGGGGAGAGGTAACCTAACTTCGTCGCATCCATGTGCGGTTGACCCATCTTATCGCAGAAATAATCCATTCCTTCCTGCGACATCTCCGTCTCGTATATCACGAGCGCATTCTTCAGGTCGCCGCCTTTGATCAGGCCCACACGCAGCAGCGGTTCTATCTCGCGCACGAAGCAGAACGTACGGGCAGCCGCTATCTCTTTGGGGTAATCCTTGATCTCCTTCAGCGTCGCATGTTGTTCGCGCAGTAAGACCGAAGGGAAAGCAATCGTCACATCTACCTCGAAATGGTCGCACGGTTCTACACGAATACGATGCCCGTGCTCCGAGATATACTCGATCGGTTCGGTCACTACATACACCTGCTGCTCGGCGTCCTGTTCCTTGAGTCCCACGCGTTGAATCTCTCTTACGAAGAGGCGGGCACTGCCGTCCAAAATCGGCATCTCCGGACCATCCACATCGATGATGCAGTTATCTACGCCTAAGGCATACAACGCACTCAGCGCGTGCTCCACCGTACTGATTTTCCATTTTCCGCGCTCCAGCACCGTACCTCGTTCTGTCGCCGAGACGTAATCCGCCAAAGCCTGATAACAAGGTTGCTTAGGCAGGTCCACGCGGCGCAAACAGATACCTGTGTTCTCCGGCGCAGGATGAAAAGTAGCGGTGATATTCAGTCCCGTATGCAATCCCACCGAACTGAGCGTGAAGCTGTCTTGTATCGTATGTTGTTTCATTTCTCCGTTGCTGCTTGTTTGAATTTGACGACAGCGCGGCGCCAAAGACCTGCGTCAATCGCCGGATAACCCATATACCGACCCGGTTTGCGGATGTTACCCGGAACACCGGTCTGCGCACCGAAGACGCAGTTGTCGGCGATCTCGATATGTCCGGCTACGCCCACTTGACCGGCCAGCACACAGTGTTTGCCGATCTTCGAACTGCCGGCGATACCTACCTGCGCGCAGAGGAACGTGCTCTCGCCCACCTCTACGTTGTGTGCGATCTGCACGAGGTTATCGATCTTCACATTGCGACGAATGATCGTCGAACCCATCATCGCGCGGTCGATGGTCGTGTTGGCGCCTATCTCCACATCATCTTCGATGATCACATTGCCTATCTGCGGAATCTTCTGGTTCACACCCTGTGCGTCGGGTTCAAAACCGAATCCGTCTGAACCCACTACCACACCGGCATGCAGGATACAGTTGGCACCGATGACGCTATGCGCATACACTTTCACGCCCGCATAGAGGATCGTGTTCTCGCCGATCGCGACATTATCGCCGATATATGTGTTAGGGTATATCTGCACACCCTTGCCTAACTGCACGTTCTTGCCGATATAGGCGAAGGCACCGATATATGCGTCCTCGGGAACAACGACACCTTCGCTGATGCTCACCGGCTGCTCGATACCTTGTTTGGCAGGGTTCAACGCTTTGGATACCAGTTGCAGCAACATACCCATCGCGCCGCGGGCGTTCTCAACGAGAATCACCGCTTGCTTCGATTCTTCAAAGCGCGCACGTATGCTGTCGCTGTTCGCCACTAAACCTTCAGAGACTAACACTGCACCGGCTTGGGTATTCTCCAAGTACGGCATATATTTCGCATCCGTGATGAACGACAAGTGATGCGGTTGTGCCGATTCAATCGGCGCTACATCGCTTACCATCGCCTGCGCTTTACCGATCAGTTTGCCGCCCAACAGCGCTGCTATTTGTCCTGCACTAAATTCCATAAATCAAAAATAAAAAATCAAAATCCTACATGCGATACTTGAAAATGTATCGCTTTATCGGTTTGCGTGTCAGCGCCTCGAGGTCCAGTATCTCACTTGCCTCGGCAATATCGCGCACGCGTCCATCGGAGTATAAAATATCGATGGAATCGGCTTTTTCGCTATAAGTATTGCTGGTCGAGACATGTTCGGACCACATATACTGCGCCTCTTCTTCGGTGACTCCTAAAGCTTTTGCGTACGTCTGGTTCAACTCTTTCTTCTGCGCGTCGGTCAACGGAGCATCTAACAGTTCGCCGCGGAACAACTGACGGTTGATAAAACTCTTGCTTAACGCACTGAGCACTTTATCTTCACTCGATATCCATGCCTTGATAGCCGACAGCACATCGTTGTCGTCCAGCAGCGCATACTGCTCCAGCGCTTCACTCGTCGGACTAAACATATCGAACGTCACGTTCTGATATAGGAAATACCTCAGCGCCGGCGAACAGAAGAGCTCTCCGCTCTCGCGAGCTATTTCTTTTGCCCGACTCAAAATCTTAATCAAGTGCTGCTCCGCTGCCACACTCGTCTTATGCAGATAGACCTGCCAGTACATCAGTCGGCGGGCTACGAGGAATTTCTCCACGCTGTAGATACCTTTTATCTGCACCACGAGTTTATCGTCGCGCACGTCCAGCATCTTCAGCAATCGTTCGCTGGCTACTCGGCCTTCCTGCACGCCCGTGAAGAAACTGTCGCGACAGAGGTAATCCATCCGATCGACGTCCAACTGACTCGAGATCAACTGGTGCAAGAAATGCTTCGGATATTCGTTCTTAAAGATAGCAATCGCCGTGTCGAGTTGTCCGTTTAGATCCTCGTTGATGCGTAACATCATCAGCAGCGAGATATCCTCATGCGTCACGCCGTCTACGATCGTATGCTCCAGCACATGCGAGAACGGACCGTGACCGATATCGTGCAGCAGAATAGCGATCATTGCCGCTGTCTCTTCCTGCTCCGTGATCTCCACATCTTTTAACCGCAGCGATCGAATCGCTTCCTGCATCAGGTGCATCGCACCTAACGAATGACCGAACCTACTGTGAGTCGCACCCGGGTACACCAGGTACGACAGGCCTAACTGCCGAATACGGTTCAGACGCTGCACATACGGATGCTGCAGCACATCATAAATCAAGTCATTCGGAATCGATAAGAACCCGAAGACAGGGTCGTTGATTATTTTTCGTTTATTGGCCATGTATATACTCTATTGACGCATCAATCGACGCATCCATTGACGCACAAATCAACCACGCACGCAAGCGCACGCTACAAATCGGCTGCAAAAGTACAAAAAAATAATGACATACACAAGTGTGTATGCCATTTTTTGCAGATTTTACTGCATTTTGCGACTCATTAGCCCTGATTGGCTTGCTGCCTTGCTTCACACCATGGCATTTTTTCTGTTTTTATAACCAATTGATTTATAGTGGTTTACAAACATGTTATCGGACTCAAGACGGACGCGTCTAAGAGTAATCTCGGAGGCAATACGGACTCAAATCACCTGATTCCTTGTTTGCGTAGCAAATAAGGGCGTGCCGAAGATACTATATATATATATGGAATATACAAATAAAATCGGAAATTTTTAGGGAGTAGACGTTGTCTTATCTCACTTCTCGTCCGTCAAGGGTGTAGAGTTTATCACCCAAGAGGAGGAAGATGTGGTCATTGATAATGACCTTATTGGTGATAGATAATTGGTCATTGGTAATAGGATCGAGGCCTTGGCCGGAGTAGGGCTCCTGGCGGACGATATAGAGGGTGACGACATTGTAGTCGTAGCTGACGATGACGAAGGTGCGCGTCGGGACATTGAGATCAAAACTCGGGAGGTTGAACTTATTCGAAACGGCGTATTCTTGGCCATTGTAAGTGAGCGATGTCCAGCCGGTGACAACCGCGCTATCCAATACCAGATAGCGACAAACGTCGATGGAATCGATGATTTCCGGTGCTTGCTCGGGTAGCACTTCTTGTTTTTGGCCCACTCTGAACTGCTCGGAAGGAGAGATCTCGGGTACACCGAAATAGTTGATGAAACGTCCCGTGACGCCGGACAACGGATCGCCTGCTTTGACGTCGGCGCCATAGCGTTTACCGGTCTGTCCGTCTCCGCGGTCGAAGAGCAACATACTGCCGGTTTCATCGCGGATATAGATGTAGTTATCGTATTTCTTGGTGACGATGACATCGTTCAGATACACGACTGCATGGTCTTCGGATCGCACAGCCTCGGCAATTGATAACGGACAGAGGAAATGTAGCAGGATCTGTACTTCGGTCTGCACCTCGCCGCTGGTGAGCAAGAGGGTATCGATGAAACGTCCTTCTTGGCACTCGCCGGTAGGGAATTCGTAACGGATAGTTAGTTGGTCTCCATCGCGGTCTAAAAGTGCCGATGAAGTAATCGTTCCGTTAGGATAAGAAATCGAGAAGATATCGCCTTTTTTGAGCGAGACGGAGATGTCCTCGGTCAGTTTATTGGCATTCACCTCAATCGTGCGCGAACCGGAAGCTTCGATGGTGGTACCGAAGTTCACCAGCGGCGCTACGATAGCCGGCACGTCGCCTATGGCCTCGGTACGGCGGTAGAGGCAGACAGGTGTCTGCGAACGTTCCTGATAGCAGGAGAAGAGGGTGGGGTTATTCGAGGCGTTATATTGGATGATCTTCGAGAGGCTGTTGCCTAAGTTGGTGATGACCGCTTCGCCGCCGTTCTCGATAGCGATGGACCAGTAGCCGTAGTTGCCGTAGGTCTTCTCATCCACGACGTCGGTCCAGACCGCTAAGCGGTTCTTGGTCTTTCCGCCCGAAGCCACGAGATAAGCTTCTTCGTAGCGCAGTTCGTCCTGGAAGATAAAGGCTTTTTGTCCGTTCAATTCGGTGATACGCAGGGTATAAATAGCGCTTTCATCGGCATCCACCTGCATGCGGTCCGATGAGTAACGTCCTTTGATGGCATGGATATTATTCACGCTCTCCCATTCATCGTAGTAGCCCATGATATAGTTCACGCCGTCTTTATAGACGCCGAAGATGACCTGATCGGAGTCCTCGAGTTGCGCCACATCGGTCACCAGTTGGTAGGAGTCCATCGTGAAAGGCGAACTGCCGCCGGATGCGGAGCGGATGGAGATGGTATTGATATAAATGGCATTCTCCGTACACTCCACCCAAAACTTGATCTTACCGCTCTGCGGGGTATCGAAGGTGAAGACCGAGTCGCGGTTATAGACCCCTTCTCCGCTGACGGCGGGTTTGGTGATAGGCATGGCTTGGGGTTCGTTAGTGCCTACTTGCACATAGAGGGTGCCTTTGCCTCTGGAACTGTTCTGGCAGAAGTTGACCGTGATACGGCGCACTTCTTCGAAACTCTGTACGGACGTAGCACCGGCACCGGATGTACCGATCTTGACACCGACACCGCAGGAGTAGAGACGTCCATCAGCCGCCGTACGGCCTTCGGCATATTCGGTAGCGTCATTATCGCTGATCCAACCGTCGGTGACACCGTCGCACACCGTGGCACCGACCTTACTGGCCCACTTAAGAGAAGTAAACGTATAGGTGGTCACGCCCGCATAGAGGGAGACCGAACCAAAGAACAAAAGGAGAATGGTAAATAATTTTTTCATGGTATCGTTTATTTGTAGTTTCAAATTGGGCTGCAAATTTACAGCTTTTTTTTGATATAAGCAAAAAAACGGCATAAATTTTGTGTAATTCAAAAAAAAGCAGTAATTTTGTACGCGATTTTTGATGCCTATGAATCGAATTCTGTGGGTTGATGACGAGATAGACTTGTTACAACCGTATATCATTTATCTGAAAGGTAAGAACTACGAAGTAGTAACTGCCAGCAACGGAGAGGATGCACTGGCTTTAGTCGAAAGTCAAAAGTCGAAAGTCGATAGTCGTCCCTTTGATATCGTGTTCTTAGATGAGAACATGCCGGGTATGTCGGGTCTGGAGACGCTGCAGGAGATCAAACGTATCCATCCGGAGGTGCCGGTGGTGATGATTACCAAATCGGAAGAGGAACATATCATGGAGCAGGCTATCGGAGAGAAGATCGCCGATTACCTGATCAAACCCGTGAACCCGAGTCAGATTCTGCTTTGCCTGAAGAAACATATTCATCAGCAGTCGATTGTGACGGAGCAGGTGCAGCAGAACTACCGGCAGGAATGGAGCGATATATCCTATATGATCGATACGGCGAGTACGATAGAGGAATGGAAAGCGATTGAGCGGACGCTGACGAAATGGGACCTGGAGTTGGAGAACTCCTCCATGCGCTCGATGATCGAAGACCAGCGTATTCAAGCCAATGCGGCGTTTGCGAAATGGGTGGCAAAGAACTACGAAGAGATAATCGAAAGTCGAAAGACGAAAGACGATAGTATTCGTATGTCGCCGGACGTAATGAAACATGCGGTGTTCCCGCTGTTGGACAAGGGCGAGAAAGTGATGCTATGCGTGATTGATAACTTCCGCTACGACCAATGGAAGACCATCCAGCCGCTGTTGAGTGAGTTCTATTCGGTACAGCATGAAGAACAGTATATGTCTATTTTGCCTACGGCAACGCAGTATGCCCGCAATGCGATATTCTCGGGTTTGATGCCGCTGCAGATTCAGGAGATGTTTCCGCAATACTGGGTGGAAGAAGGAGATGAGGAGAGTAAGAACCAATATGAGAAAGAATTGGTGCAGACCCTCTTGGACCGCTATCGTCGGCGGGAGAGTTTTCAATACTGGAAGGTGAACGAGAGCGATTTCTGCGAGCGGGTGACGCAGCAGTTAAAAGGGGTGCAGGCGCCGCTGAGTATCGTGGTGCTGAACTTCATTGATATGCTGTCGCATTCGCGTACGGAGAGTAAGATGATGCGGGAGTTGGCCAATGACGAAGCGGCGTATCGGAGTCTGACGCTCAGTTGGTTCCGTCACTCGCCTACATATGAGTTACTGCGCCGTGCGGCGGAGTTGGGATTTACCTTAGTGCTGACGACCGACCATGGCACGACGCGCGTGAAGAATGCCGTACAGATCATCGCCGATAAGAACACGAACACCAATATCCGCTATAAGGTCGGCAAGGCGCTGAACTGCAGTTCGAAGAACGTGCTGACGCTGGATCAGCCGAAGCGGGTGGGGCTGCCCTGTCCGAACGTAAGCAGCAGTTATGCGTTCTGCACGGGCAATGACTTCTTCGCCTATCCGAACCAGTTCAATTACTACGCCCAATACTATCGCAATACGTTCCAGCACGGCGGTGTGTCGCTGGAGGAGATGATTGTGCCGTTAGTGACGTTAATTCCGAAGAAATAAGAAAACATGCTGAAGCGTATCTTCATAGCCATCGCCGGACTGTTCGTAGTAATGCTGGTGGTGTTGGTAATCGTTCTATGGCCGATGTTAAGTCATCAGTCCCCTCCGGGTGAGGCGTTTTTAGAGGCGCACCTGCATCGGCTGAGTGTGCTGACGTGGAACACGGCGCGTATGGGCGGGTTTGCCAAACCCGAAGCGAACCGAGTGCTGAAGATGTTGCTTAAGCAGGATGCGGATGTGATCTGTCTGCAGGAGGTAGATGTATATAAAGATGAGAAATACCTGACGTTGGGTGACGTGAAGCGCACGTTAGGGAAGAAATACAAGTATTCGTATATCGACTTTGCGATCTATAACAAACGCCATCAGTTCGGTACGATGGTATGGTCCAAATACCCCTTAATCAATAAACAGACGATTCAATACGAGTCTCGCGGTAACATCTCCAACCAATGCGATGTGGTGGTGGGAGCAGATACGATACGACTGATGAATAATCACTTGGAGTCGTATAGTTTCACAGCGGCGGACCTGGACGATCTCGCGCACGTACGCGATAAATGGGAGCGCGCAACACCTATACGTAATGCGCAGGCGCGTAAGGTGCGCGAGAAGGTAGAGACGAGTCCTTATCCGGTGATTGTGGTAGGGGATTTCAATGCGAGTCCGCTTAGTTTCGCCTATCGGCATATCCGCAAAGGGATGCACGATGCGTGGTTGGAGACGAGTTGGTTGAAATGGGGCGCGACCTGTCATAAACGGGGTTACGGTGTGCGCATCGATTATATTCTTTCTTCGCCGGAGTTGGTACCTGTCTCGTGTGCGATTGAGCCGACGAATGCTTCGGATCACTATCCGATGACGGCTACCCTCGCGTGGTAGCCGTCTCGTGTATACGCGTGTCAGACGCGTTTATGATAATGATAGTTATCGAAGTCTTTTCCCTGTGAACTGTCATTGTTGCCGAACCGCTCTTTGAGTCGTTCCCACCAGGTGAAGATCAGGGGTTCTTGCCAGTTCCGTTTTTTCCAGTAGAGGATGAGTAGCCATCCGAAGAGGAATCCGCCAAGGTGGGCGAAATGGGCTACGTGATCGGCCGTCAAACCGGCAACGGAACCTAATCCGGCAAAGAGCTCAACAACCGCATATATAATAACGAATATGCGCGCACGTATGGGCACGGGGATGAAGAGCAGGAACATCGGTACATCGGGGTAAAGCCAACCGAAGGCAAACAGGATACCAAAGACGGCACCGGAAGCTCCGATGGTATTGAGGTAATAGGCATATTGCGCCACTACTTCAGGTCCGTAATGACCGGATAGATCGGATAACATCGCCATCCAGACCAGTTCTTGCACCAAAGCGGCACCTAATCCGCATACCAGATAATAGATGGCGAAGCGTCGAGCACCCCACTCGCGCTCGATCACCGGCGCAAACATCCATACCGCGAACATATTAAAGAAGATATGGCTGAAGTTCGCGTGCAGGAACATGTAGGTGATCGGTTGCCAGAAATGGAAGGAGTCTGCTGTGACATAATGCAAACCGCCGATGGCATTCAGATCGATGCCATGGCCTTTCAAGACGTAAGCCAGCAGAAAAATCAATAAGTTGGCTATTAACAAATAGCGTGTGGTTGTAGGTAAATTTCTCATAATCGGTTGCAAAAGTACTACTTTTTCGCGGAATAATCACACAAAAAGTGCACCAAAATAGGGAAAAAGCACTTTTTTTTACTAAAAATGCATTTTTTTTTCAAAAAATATTTGGTATATAAAGAATTTTTAGTAATTTTGCAAGCGTATTTCGAAAATAGAAACACATAGTTCACTTTATTAATAACTTTAAAAACACAAAAGTATGAACAAATCAGAACTTATTAAGGCAGCAGCAGCTAAGGCTGAGGTTTCGAACGCATTGGCAGCAAAGGTTCTCGACGCAGCTATCGAGGCTACTATCGAGGCAGTTAAGAAGGGCGAGGGCGTACAGCTCATCGGCGTTGCTACTATCGCAGTTAAGAATCAGGCAGCTCGCAAGGCTAAAAACCCGCGTACCGGTGCCGTTGTTAACGTTCCGGCTAAGAAGGTTGTTAAGATCAAAGCTGGTGCTAAACTGGCTTTCTAATCTAGCTATATGGCTTAGCAAACGAGTTGCTCCTTCATTTGAGCAACTCGTTTTGCGTCTTTTCTAAAATAATTGACTCATGTTGAATATTATTCTCAGTGGTGCTCCGGGTAGTGGAAAGGGTACCCAATCGGACTTGTTAGTCAAGAAATACGGTTTGCAGCACCTGTCAACGGGTGACGTGCTTCGCGCCGAGATTGCAACCGGCAGTGCATTAGGTCATCAGATAGATGCGCTTATCTCGAAGGGCAATTTAGTTCCGGATGATATGATGTACGGCGTGATAGAGAATTATATCGCTTCGCTTCCGAAGGATTGTAAGGGTACTATCTTCGACGGATACCCCCGTACGGTAGCGCAAGCGGCAGCGCTTACTCATCTATTGAAGAAATACAACATGGATGCGATCATGGTAGACTTGCTGGTGGACGAGCAGTTGTTGATTCAGCGTCTGATTGATCGCGGTAAAGTGAGCGGTAGAGCGGACGATAACCTCAATACGATTCGCCACCGCATCGCGGTATATCATAACCAAACCGAACCTATTGCGCATTACTATCTGCATAAAGGCAATTATTTCGCCGTGAACGGTAATCATACCATGGCGGATGTGTTCCTGCAGATCATGCGTATCGTCGACCGAGAGTCGAAAAAATAAATCTTATGGCAGCTAACTTCATCGATTACGTTAAGATCTACTGCCGCTCGGGCAAGGGCGGAGCCGGCTGTATGCACCTTCATCGCGCGAAATACCTTCCGAAAGGCGGTCCGGACGGCGGTGACGGCGGTAAAGGCGGTTCGATCATCCTGCGCGGCAACCGCAACCTATGGACCCTGTTGCACCTAAAGTACCAGAAGCATATCATGGCGACCGACGGCGGCAAGGGTGGTCAGAGTCGTTCGTTCGGTAAGGACGGCGAGGATAAGATCATCGAGGTGCCGTGCGGTACGGTGGTCTATGACGGCGAGACAGGAGAGTATATCTGCGAGGTGAAGGAACATAAGGAGCAGGTAGTGCTGCTCAAAGGTGGTCGTGGCGGTTTGGGTAACTGGCATTTCCGCACGGCGACTAATCAGGCCCCTCGTTACGCGCAGCCGGGTGAACCCGCGCAGGAGCGGACGGTGATCATGCAATTGAAAGTGCTGGCCGATGTGGGTCTGGTGGGTTTTCCCAATGCCGGTAAATCGACGTTGTTGAGCGTGGTGTCGGCTGCCAAACCCGAGATCGCGGATTATCCGTTTACGACTTTGACACCGCAGTTAGGTATCGTCTCCTATCGCGACGGCCGTTCGTTCTGTATGGCCGACATACCGGGTATCATCGAAGGGGCCGCGGAAGGCAAGGGCTTAGGTCTGCGCTTCTTACGTCATATCGAGCGTAATGCGGTGCTGCTCTTTATGGTGCCGGCGACGAGTAAAGATATCGTAGCGGAGTATGAGATCCTCCTGCATGAATTGGAGAAATACAATCCTGAACTGCTGACCAAGGCGCGTATCTTAGCTGTCACGAAATGCGACCTGCCACGCGTAGACGAAGAAGGTAAAGAGTTGCCCAAATTGGATTATAAGAAACTGAGCAAGAAATTAGGTATCGAAGTGCTGCCGATTTCTTCCGTCGCAGGGCAGGGTATCGACGAACTGAAAGATGCGCTGTGGACGGAGTTGAACAAGGAGCAGAATCAGGTGATTGAGATATCTCATGCGCCGATTGATATCACGCGCATCGAGTCCGAAGAGCCTGAGGCGATGGAGGATGCGGAAGAAGAGGGCACCATCTATCTCAATGAGGTAGAGGAAGAATGGGACCTCGATAAATACAAAGGCATCGGTTGGGATGAGTGAGCCACAGGCTCACATTTTAGATTTTAGATTTTAGATTTGAGATTTTGCAGCATACTTTCTACGATAGGATGATTGAATGGCGTGAACGCCATATCAGCGAGAAGCACTTGGTGCTCCTCCTATCGTTTTTTGTAGGTGCTTTCTCTGCGGCGGCAGCGGGTTTGCTGAAGTCGTTTATTCATATCATCCAACAGTTGGTGGAGGGTCACCTCATTGCCGGCGGACATACATGGTGGTATCTGATCACCCCGGTGATAGGTATCACGTTAGCGGCCTTGTTTGTGAAATACATCGTGCGGGACGATATTTCGCACGGTATTACGAAGATCCTCTATGCGATCTCGCAGCGTAAGTCGATCATCAAACCGCATAACATGTGGTCTTCCGTTGTCGGTTCGGGTCTTACCATCGGTTTCGGTGGTTCCGTCGGAGCTGAGGCTCCTATCGTATTAACCGGTGCAGCCATCGGATCGAATCTGGCGAAGGCCTTTCGGTTGAACCAGAAGACGATGATGCTGATGATCGGTTGCGGTGCAGCAGGGGCTATCGGCGGTATCTTCAAAGCGCCTATTGCCGGTTTGGTCTTTACGCTGGAAGTGCTGATGATGGATCTGACGATGACTTCAGTGGCGCCGTTATTGATCTCTTCTGTCACGGCTACGGCTATCTCCTATCTGCTGACGGGAGTGGATCCTATGTTCCCGATCGCAGCGGCTGATCCTTTCCTGGTCAAGCGTATTCCCTGGTACCTGATTTTAGGTGCTATATGCGGTCTGGTCAGTCTGTACTTCACTCGCGGAATGAATCATCTTGAGCAATGGATGAAACATTCGATTCAGTCGATGTGGGGTAAGTTGCTGGTTGGTGGGGCAATGCTGAGTATGCTGATCTTCCTCTTCCCGCCGTTGTATGGTGAGGGTTACGATGTAATTCGTCAGTTGATTAACGGCGACTGCACGACAGCGATTGTAAATAGTCCGCTTTCACAGTTCTTGTCCTTTCATCCGCAACTGGTGTTGGTGGGTTATTTTGTAGCCATCATCCTGTTGAAGATCGTTGCTTCGGTAGCAACGAATGGAGCCGGCGGCGTGGGAGGTATCTTCGCACCTTCGCTCTTCATGGGTGCAATCGTCGGTTTTGTCACGGCGCGACTGATGAGTATGATGGGTCTTTCCGTATCGGAGGCGAACTTTGCTTTAGTGGGCATGGCGGGTCTGATGTCCGGAGTGATGCATGCACCGCTGACAGGTATCTTCCTGATTGCTGAATTGACGGGTGGGTATCACTTGTTCATGCCGCTGATGATCGTGAGTGTGATCTCCTATCTGACGATCATGTTGTTTGAGCCTCACTCGCTGTATGCTATGCGTTTGGCGCAGAAGGGCGAACTGCTTACTCATAATAAAGATCGTAACGTATTGACCTTGTTGAAGATGGATAGTGTCTTAGAGACCGATTTCATCACTATCTTCCCGGAGATGACGCTCGGACAACTGGTGAAGGTGATCTCCACCAGCAATAGAAATGTGTTTCCGGTAGTTGATAACGACGGTCACTTACGCGGTATTTTGCTGTTGGATGAGGTGCGCAATATCATGTTCCAACCGCGTTTATACAAGCGCTTCACGGTGGAGCAGTTGATGACTTCTCCGGCAGCAGTGCTATCCTCCAATATGCCGATGGAGAAGGTGATGGAGACCTTTGAGGATACCGGGGCATGGAACTTACCGGTTGTGGATGAGGAACGTAAGTATCTGGGCTTTGTCTCCAAATCGAAGATCTTCAATTCCTATCGCCACGTGTTAGTCCATTTCAGCGAAGAATAACGATGTGTGCAGGGTGTTTTTGAAAGCAAAAAGCAAAAAAAAACGCTTTTAAGCAAAAAAAACACCCAAAAATTTGCGTAATTCAGAAAAAAGCAGTACTTTTGCAGCCGCTTTTGAAGCGAGGGTGCCATCGTATAACGGTTAGTACTCAAGATTTTCATTCTTGCAATAGGGGTTCGATTCCCCTTGGCACTACGAAATGACCTTCCCTAAAGTCACTTTCCGAAGCTGATCCTCTCAAGGCTAAGGAAGATTTGAAAACAAAGTCCGCGAGTCGGACACCAAAACAACAACAAAGATGGCAAATCACAAAAGCTCTTTGAAGCGTATTCGCCAAACGGCAGCGCGCAAAGCACACAATCATTATTATGCAAAAACCGCACGTAATGCAGTGCGCGATTTGCGCAAGACGACCGACAAAGCTGCAGCAGCTGCTGCACTGCCGAAGGTTAGTTCTATGCTGGACAAACTGGCTAAGCGTCACATTATTCATACCAACAAGGCGGCTAACCTCAAATCGAAGCTCGCTCGTATGATTAACAAACTCGCTTAATATACGCAGTTAGGTCAAAACGGAAGAATCGCATCGCGGTTCTTCTTTTTTTTTATACATAAAATGCAGTAAAATTTGCATATATCGAAAAAAAGCAGTACTTTTGCAGTCGATTTTGATACAAATGTTAAGATGAAAGAGAATAATATTCCTATTGTTGATTGTCCGTACGGTGACTATATGATCGGTGATGCGAGCGGTAAACTGATGAACGAGTACGGTCGCTATCCGTGTAAGATCAAGTGCGGTGTTTATGCTTTTTTGGTGCGTGGTACAGCCCGAGCGACGATTAATGTGACGGATTATGAGTTCAAGCAAAATGATATCTTGTTACTGGAGCCCGGCAGTTTCCTCTTTATTCGCGAGTGTTCAGAGGATGCGCTGGTATATTGGATTGTATTCGGCAGTAAGTTCCTGGAGAAGCACACGGTGAATAACAAGATGTCGCTTTCGGCGCTGCAGTTGCATTCTCCGAAGCTGAGTATAAGCGAGAACCATGCGGAAGTGATCTGTTCGATGTATGATACGGTGGTTAAAGCGCTGAACGCGCAGCCGACGATGTTGGATAGCGAGAAGATGGTTCATATCTTCAATTTGTTACAGACGAGTTACGCCAAGTATGCGCATAAGCAGGATGAGTACCTCGTTAAGCCGATGGACCGTAAGACGGAGATCTATCAGGAGTATTGCCAATTGGTGCTGAAGCATTACCAGGAATGGCATCACGTCAGTCAGTACGCCGATGCGATGCGCTTGACCTTGCCGCACTTATGCTCGACAATCAAATCCGTCGGCGAACGTACGGCCGGCGATATCATCATCGAAGCCATCATTACGGACGCGAAGAGCCAATTGAAGATCACGAATCTGCAGATCAAAGAGATTGCTTTGAGTTTAGGTTTTGATAATGTGGCTTTCTTCAACCGCTTCTTCAAGAGCCATGTGGGAGTAACCCCGAAGGCTTATAGAAACGCATAATGCGTTTCAGTTGAAGGTTGAAAGTTGAAAGATAAAGGACGCTGAAAATCAGCGTCCTTTATACATTTCTTCGTAATATTTCTCGTATTCTCCGGAGGTGATGTTATCGAGCCATTCCTGATTGTCAAGATACCACTGAACGGTTTTCTCAATGCCTTCTTCGAACTGGAGAGAGGGTTCCCATCCTAACTCACGTTGTAACTTCGTGGAGTCGATGGCGTAGCGCATGTCGTGTCCGGCACGGTCGGTAACAAAGGTGATGAGGTCGAGGTCCGCTCCTTCCGGACGGCCTAACAGACGGTCTACGGTCTTGATGACGGTCTTGATGATATCGATGTTCTTCCATTCGTTGAAGCCGCCGATGTTATAAGTCTCGGCGATGGTTCCTTTATGGAAGATGAGGTCTATGGCGCGAGCGTGATCCACCACGTACAGCCAGTCGCGTACGTTTTCACCCTTACCATAAACCGGCAACGGTTTGCGATGACGGATATTATTGATGAAGAGCGGGATCAGTTTCTCGGGGAACTGATAGGGTCCGTAGTTATTCGAGCAGTTGGTGACGATAGTAGGCATGCCATAGGTGTCATGGAATGCGCGCACGAAGTGGTCAGACGATGCTTTCGAGGCAGAGTAAGGAGAGTGGGGATTGTACTTCGTTGTCTCATAGAAGAAATCCTCCCCATACGCCAGGTGATGTTCACCGGACGACGCTTTGGTGGTGAAAGGCGGTTTGATACCTTCTGGGTGCGTCAGTTGAAGTGCACCATATACCTCATCCGTGGAGATGTGGTAGAAACGCTTGCCTTCGTATTTCTCCGGCAGGGATTCCCAATATAGTTTGGCAGCCTGCAACATCGAGAGCGTACCCATTACGTTCGTGCGTGCGAAAGTGAAGGGATCCTTGATGGAGCGGTCCACATGACTCTCTGCAGCCAAATGAATCACACCGGTCACATGCTCTTCCTGCATGAGGGCGTAGATGGTTTCGAAATCACAGATATCGGCACGCACAAAGCGATAGTTCGGTTTGTCCTCAATATCCTTGAGGTTCGCCAGATTTCCTGCGTACGTCAGTTTATCCACATTGATGATACGATAGTCCGGATATTTATTCACGAACAAGCGCACTACATGACTTCCGATAAATCCGGCTCCACCGGTGATGATGATAGATTGCATATAATGAATAATTAATAATTAACAATGAATATATCGTTGCTACAACACGTAGCGTATCTGCTTGAAGTGGTATATTCGTTCATTCCCTTGTTTGTCTTGTAGGACGATCTCACCTGTCGGCAAGACGTCTATGATGCGGGCTTCAAAACGCCCATTTTGATCTTCGTACGCATACCATCCTTCTCGGCGATAGAGATGGTCTTTGTATTCGGACCAGATACGCTCTTCCGGCTCATTCAGTACGGCCTTCACCGCTTCGAAAAGATCCTTCATAAGTTGGTCTATATCGTACGTTTTGCCGGTGATCTGTTTCAGCGAAACAGGATTGGGTGCATCGGATGTAAACTTCGTCTGATTCACGTTCAATCCGACTCCGGCGATTGAGTATTTGACCGTAGAACCCACGATGGCGTTCTCCAATAAAATGCCCGCCAATTTCTTGTCCCGGTAATAGATGTCGTTTGGCCATTTAATGGTAAAGGGTTCACCTATTAGTCGTATGATGGCTACGCTAACTGCTATATTCAGGAAATATAGATTTTTGTTAGGTAGCAAGATCGAACAGATCAAGTTTTTATCGGGTTCGCTTTCCCATCCGTTTCCTGTCTGTCCGCGACCGGCAGTCTGGTAGCCGGCATACAGAAACAGTTCCTCTTCCGGCCACTCCCCTTTCGCCAGCAACTCGCGCATGAGCGTGTTGGTACTATTGGTGCTGCTTATATACATCGAGCAGGTATTGCTGAATGACGGTTTGTATGTTTCGTGCTTTCCCCGGTGCGGAGTTGATGAGGATAGCGAACACCCAAGTGTCTCCATTGGGCATGTCGATATAGCCGGCGAAGTTCTTCGTTCCGGCTATCGTTCCGCTCTTGGCGTGAATACGTCCCTCCAAGGCCGTGTTTGGACAGAGGCTCTTGAGCGTGCCGGACTGACCGCTTACAGGGAGCGAAGCTATCCATGCATCCGCATTCGAACTGCGATACATGATGGTCAGCATTTGCACGAAGGCTTTCGCGCTGACGGCATCCTGCGGCGCCAGTCCACAACCGTCTTTGATGATCGCGTTTTGTATCGTCACTCCTCTGCGGCGCCAATAGTCTTTGAGCAAATCCTGGCTGTTATGAATCGTACCCGGCAAGGTATAGCGGGCACCTAAATAACGGAACAGCGCCTCGGCATAGAGGTTGTTGCTGTTCATGTTGGTCTCTTTAAGCAGTTCCGAAAGGGGTTCGGAGTAGTGCGTGTAGATCTCCTGACGCGGTAACTGCATGGGGAAATAGTCGGGTTCATACCGCGGTTCTTTTTTCACTTCTATCCCCGCTTCTCGCAGTCGTGCTGTGAAATGACGGGCTAAGAGCAAACCGGGATTGGGTAGGTCGCCTTTGACGCCGAATGAACCTAAGTTAGAAGGTACCGCACCGGTGAGATACCGCTCGTTGCTATAGGGTAGGCCGCTGACGAAAGCTCCGTCGTAGGTGATCTTATCGCATCGGATACGGTTGATGAACCGGATATCCGGCACTTCGGGTTCGGTCTTTACCACAGTTGCTACGCTTCCCGGAACTCCGCTTTGCAGCACGATGTTCATCGTGTTACCATAGTAATTGAGGGCGAAGATTCCCGGTGCGTAGTAGTTACCGGCATCCTCACAGAGCCAGTTCGGGTTCTGCGCTTCACCGTCTAACATCGTCATGTCGGCAATGACAGCGCCGTTGATGCGTTGTATGCCTGCCGCCCGAACGGCTTTCACCCATTGCGTAAGAAAACCATTCTTTCCTTGCCATCCTAATGAAGGGTCACATCCTCCGCGGATATACAGATCACCATTCAGTACTCCGTTTTGGATGGAGCCGGTATATTCGAGAATGGTAGGGAAACGAAAACTGGGTCCCATGATCTCAAGTGCAGCACCGGTCGTCAGCAACTTCATCACTGACGCCGGTGGCACTACGTGTTCCTCCCGATAACTATCTATCACTTCGCCTGTGTTGAGGTTCTGTACATAGACGGACATGTTCGCCTGGCCGGTCAACGGGTGAGACGTTAGAAAGTTAACGGATAATATAAGTGCAAAAAGAACTTTCAACTATACGACTTCTCTAAACACTAAACTCTAAACACTAAACTTTCTCCAAATACTCGTGCATAGCTTTGGCGGCTTTGCGACCATCCGACATCGCGAGGATGACAGTGGCACCTCCTCGTACGATATCGCCTCCGGCGAAGATCATCGGCAGGTTGGATTGCATACCTTCGTTCACAACGATCGTACCTTTCTTGCCGATCTCGAGTCCTTCTACAGACGACGGGATAAGCGGGTTAGGTGAAACACCTACTGCTACGATGACGAGGTCCACAGGTAGCGTGACGGTCTTGCCTTCTACAGGCACCGGACTACGGCGACCCGATTCATCGGGCTCACCCAGCTCCATCACTTGCAGCACGGCTTCGCATACACGTCCGTTCTCGTCCGCATGGTACTCAATCGGGTTATGAAGGGTCATGAACTCGATACCTTCTTCTTTGGCATGATGCACCTCTTCTATACGCGCCGGCATCTCTTCTTCCGACCGACGATAGATGATCATCGCGTGCTCCGCGCCGAGACGTTTCGCTGTACGCACGGCATCCATCGCGGTGTTGCCGCCACCGATGACAGCTACGTTCTTGCCGTATAGCAGCGGCGTATCGGTAGCCGGATTGGAAGCGTCCATGAGGTTGACACGTGTGAGGTATTCGTTGCAGGACATCACACCGTTCAGGTTCTCACCCGGGATGTTCATGAAGCGCGGAAGACCGGCTCCTGAACCGACGAAGATACCCTTGAACCCTTGTGCCTCGAGTTCTTCTACAGAGATGGTCTTGCCGATGATCGTGTCCGTATGGAACTGTACACCAAGGGCGCGCAGGCCATCGATCTCTTTATCGACGATGGCGTTCGGCAGACGGAACTCCGGAATACCATATTTGAGTACACCGCCGATCTCGTGCAGGGCTTCGAAGACATGTACTTCGTAGCCGTATTTGGCTGCATCGCCGGCAAAGGTAAGGCCGGCAGGACCGGAGCCAACGACCGCAATCTTAGAAACCCCACTCCCGTCTCCCCTCAAGGGAGAAGCCCCCTCTCTTGAGGAGAGGGTTTGGGTGAGGTTTGTTTGCGCATTTGCATAGTCTGCGCAGAAGCGCTCGAGGTAACCGATGGCTACTGCAGGGTGACCCATTTTGAGATGGATACATTGACTCTCGCATTGTTTCTCCTGCGGGCAGACACGACCACATACGGCGGGTAGGGACGAACTCTCTTTGATGATGGCTGCCGCACCGAGGATGTCGCCTTTCTCCAGCGTCTTGATGAATCCCGGGATGTTGATATTCACAGGACAACCCTGAACACAAGTCGGTTTCGGGCAGTTGAGACAACGATGGGACTCCGTGATGGCCTGTTCGAAGGTCAGACCTTGGTTGACTTCCTCGTGGAGCGATTTTACGCGCACTTCCGGTCGTAGTTCCGGCATTTGTACACGGGGTATGGCTACGCGATCTTTGGGCTTGCCCTCAAACGGAGAAACCCCTCCCGGCCTCCCCTCAAGGGAGGAGACAGGTTCTTCGTGGGCGGCACTCTCGTTTCCCTCCCTTGTGGGGAGGGTTGGGGTGGGGTTATTCAAGTATGCTTCCATCGCTTCCGTCTCTTCTGCCTTGAAAGCTTTCATTCGGCTGAGCATCTCATCCCAGTTGACTGCATGAGCATCGAACTCGGGTCCATCGACGCAGACGAACTTGGTTTTGCCACCTACGGTAACACGGCACGCGCCGCACATACCGGTTCCATCGACCATGATGGTGTTGAGCGAAGCTTCCGTCGGGATATTGTATTTGGCAGTTGTCAGGGCGACGAACTTCATCATGATTGCCGGTCCGATAGTGATACATTTGTTAACGGTCTCGCGGTTGATGACTTGTTCCACCCCTACTGTAACTACACCCTGTTGACCGGCAGAACCGTCATCGGTCATGATGATCACTTCGTCGGACCACTGCGCCAGTTCATCGCGAAGGATGAGCAGGTCTTTGTTACGAGCCGCGAGCACCGTGATGACTTTATTGCCGGCTTTCTTGAGTGCTTCGGCGATCGGCAGCATCGGCGCAGCGCCTACACCACCGCAGGCACAAACGACCGTTCCGTATTTCTCGATACGTGTTGCGCGACCGAGCGGTCCGACGATGTCATGTAAGCACTCACCGGGATTCATCGCCAGCAGTTTATGCGTCGAGACGCCGATACGTTGAACAACCAGTGTGATAGTCCCTTTCTCGATGTCTGCACCGGCGATAGTCAAGGGCACACGCTCCGAGAGAGCATCCACGCGGATGATGACAAAATGTCCGGCTCTGCGGCTACGCGCAATGAGCGGAGCTTCAACTACGAGCTCCGCTACATTGTCCGAAAAAAATCTTTTAGAAAGAATTTTGTTCATTAGAAATGCTTTGTTTCTTTACCTACGATAGAGGAAAGGAGGTTGTTTGCAAGGCGGGAAGCACCGAAGCGGAACCACTCGTTGTTGAGCCACTCTTCGCCGAGGATCTCCTTCACGAGCGTGAAGTGCTGAACAGCCTCGTCGGTAGTGGAAACACCTCCGGCAGGTTTGTAACCCATTTTGATGCCTGCTTTCTCTTTCCAAGCCTTGATAGCGTGGCACATCACGAACGTAGCTTCCGGCGTAGCGTTCACAGCAATCTTACCGGTAGAGGTCTTGATGAAATCGCAACCGGCAGCCATGGAGAGGATCGAAGCTTTCCAGATATTCTCTGCACTCTTGAGCAGACCGGTCTCGAGGATCACTTTGAGGTGCTTGTCTCCGCAAACGGCTTTGAGTTCGCTTATCTCGTCGAAGCACTCCTGATAGTTGCCCTCCAGGAACTTACCTACGGAAAGCACGATGTCGATCTCAGTTGCTCCGGCTTTGATAGCCATTGCTGTCTCTGCGACCTTGACCTCCAGGAAGGTCTGCGAAGCAGGGAAGCCGCCGCTGACACAAGCGATGTTGAACTTCGGATCTTTGAGCGCTTTGCGAACATACTCCGCCATAGCCGGATAAACGCAGATAGCTGCTACGTTAGGAATACCCGGGAATTTCTCCTCGAAGGTGTTCACAGCGTTCGCCATCTTCTCTACGCGCTCGATGGTGTCGTCTGCACTCAGCGTGGTATAGTCGATTTGGTGAAGGCATTCTTTCCACACCTCGACATTATTGTTCTCCGCAAAATGCTTTGCTTCGATGTCAGCTACTTGAGCTTTCACTTGCTCATCGGTAAACGGGCAGGGGTACTGCGCAAATAATTCTTCAAAATTCATACAGTTGGTATTTTAAGGGTTAAACATTTTTCTTTTGTCTTTCTACTTTTGTCTTCGGCGCTTTCTCCTTGGTAGCCTTGGCGGGTTTCGGAGCTTTCTCCTTCTGCGCTTTTGCGGGTTTCGGTGCCTCTACATCGGCTAAACGTCCGAGGATGGTTTCATTGCCTCTGACGTGCTCACCTACTTCAACGAACATCTCCGTGTCGAGGGGGAGGTACATATCTACGCGTGAGCCCAGTTTGATGAAGCCGAGGTGGGTGTTACGGTGCGCAAAATGTCCGGGTTTGGCATAGGTTACAATGCGACGTGCCATAGCACCGGCGATTTGTCGAACCGCGATCTGCACTTTGGAAGGTGTCTCAATCACTACGAGCGAACGCTCGTTCTCCGTACTCGACTTCGGCAGCCATGCTCCCTTATGATGCCCCTTCTGATGCTCGCTCACCAGCACCGTACCCTCGATAGGATACCAGTTGGCATGCACGTTGAACGGGGACATGAAAATGGAGACTTGGAGTTTCTTCTCATGGAAATACTCATTCTCCTCCGTTGACTCCACAACTACCACACGCCCGTCAGCGGGAGCGATGATGAAATTCGGATCATCGATCTCGAGCACGCGAACGGGGTTGCGGAAGAAATAGGTAACGAACACCAGCAACAAGGCAGTCAGCGCCAATGTGACAGCGAACGCCCAATGCGGGAAATACAAAAACATCGGGACATTGATGATAAACAGAAGGAATACTGTGCCGACGATCAGTCCGCGCCCTTCTCTGTGTATTCTTGGTCTTTTCATAAGGTGTATTCTTGGTCTTTTCATATGAAGTATTCAGTATTCAGTATTCAGTATTCAGTGTTCAGCGAGTTATTTCCATTGAGCGTAGGGGAATTGGGCGAGCATGTCGGCTGCCTGATCCAGCCCGTCTTGCAACTTCTTACCGATCATCATCTTAAACATCATCGGGATATCGGCCTTTACGGTCAGTTTGATGCGCGTATCATTGGGCGCTAACTCTTTGAGCTGAATCCAAAAATTGGCATCCATCGGAATACCTTCCGCACCGAACTTCACCGTGTCGTTCTCAATCCGGTCGACGATAGCAATAGTGATTTTCTGGGCCAAACCGTCCACTTTCATGCGAACGCGGTCCGGCTCAATCTCCATTTCCTGAATCTTATCTTTAGGAATCATATCGCGCACCCGCTCCAGATTCTGCAGGTTGCTCAGCACCCGATAAATCTGTTGCGCGGAACAAGGCGCAGAAGTAATCTTACTCTCGTATTTCGTTTCACTCATGATGCGTACGAATCAATTAGCGTGCAAAGGTACGGAAAAAATTGCATATATGCAAATTTTTAAATCGTAATTTTGATTTTTTAATTTTTCTGCAGGCGTTTTAGGTATTTTTGCACTTCCAAGTTCGTTTTACGAATACGTTTTTCCAATTCGTTCACATCGGAGATGACGATCTGTAAATGGTCTGCCCGTTCTAATGCTTCATTTCCTTTGATGCGCAAGTCCGCCAACTGTTGGTCGCTCAGTCGTTTGCCTTCTTTATAGACGATCAGATCCTGCCCGTCATCGCGCACCATGACTCTCAGATCATAATTCGGGTTCTTGAGCCGGTTGTTCCGGATGACGTAGTACCCGTGGTCCTGGTATTTCTCGTTTTTCTCATAACTAAAGAGCGCAATCAGACTATCCGACACCGGTAATAGGGCGTCTAACTGCTTCTGATAATAGCTTAAGGTACGTTCCTGATCGAACAAACCAATGGAGTCGCGCTCGTGTTTCTGCGCGCGATAAGCCTCCAATCGCGAGGGTTTGTCGCAACTCAACAAACACCCGATTGCTAAAAATAAAATAACCGCTTTTTTCATATCGGCTGCAAAGGTACTGCTTTTTTGCGATATATGCAAAAAAAATCGCCTGAATAGCGATTTTTTTAGGGGGTTATGGGTAATATACTGCATCTGTCAGGCATACGAATGTAAGCCGGAGAAGAAGTAATTCACTCCAAAATAAGTGAACAGGACGAAGAGGAAGGCGACGATACAGAGGATATGGTAGATGATGGGTGATTGGTTATGGGTGATTGGTAATTTGTTCTTTAGCCAAGGCCAATGAATCAATAGCGCATAGACCAGCATGGTGATGAGTGCCCATGTCTCTTTCGGATCCCATCCCCAGTATCGTCCCCACGACATATTCGCCCATACCGCACCGATGAAGATACCCGCCGTCAGACAGAAGAGAGCAGGGTACAATAGTATCTGAGATAATATTGTACATTTTTGATTTATGATTTCAAATTTTTGATTTGTTTCCGCTTTCCTTGACACGATAGCTGCATAGAGACCGATGAGACCGTTGACCATGATGACGGCAAAGAGGGTGTACGCCAGCATGATAACGGACACGTGGATGCCTAATAAGGGTGTCTGCAGGACGGGTTGGAGAGGAGGTTTAGGTGTCACCACTTTGGTCATTACAATGGCTAACACCACAGCGGCTATTCCTAAACCGACCATCCACCATGTATGTTGCTTCTGTAACAGTGCGCGGAAGAGGGTGTTCTTCTGAAAGAAGAAACCGATCATTGCGAGGAGTAATAAGGCATAGCCGGTATAGGTGATTCCGATGCCCCAAGGATCGTAGTTATACGAGAGTACGACCCCTTGTAAATCGCTGTCATAGTCGGACTGACAGAAGCGAAAACCATGGTACTTCAGCGGTTTGTTCATTCGTACAATACCCTCGTCGATTTGGATTTTGGATTTTTGATTTTCGATTTTTGATTTGCTTCTGTCCAACAGACGTAGTTCGGAGATAAAGTCCACGGGAGTCTTTCCGTCCTCGTCATAAACCACTTGAAAATCCCAGAGGAAGAGAGTGACGGCAGATTTATGATTTATGATTTTTGATTGATGATTTAATGTCTCCGCCTTATCTGCCCGCAAGTGTATCTCCCCTTGTTCACCGAAGAAATGGGTCACACATGCCCCCACGACGATGGTCGCGAGGGCAATGTGCAACAAGCCTGTAAAGAATCGGTTCTTCAACCGGAACGGACGAATCCAATCCATATCAGATCGCATTGATGAAGGCTACGACAGCGTCGCGGTCCTCTTTATTCAGTTTATAGAACTGTTGCGTAGGCCAGTACGCATCCGATTGATTGCTGTAACCATGCCACATGATAGCCTCAATCACGTTGCGTGCACGAGTGTCGTGCATACGTGCTTCGTACGCATCGCCGGTTGCTTTTCTATGCAAACCGCGACCCCAAAGCGGGGTAGTACGGCACCAACCGGTGCGGATGTCGTTCTCCATACAGAGTTTATGCTGTACCATATCGGTATAAGGCCAAATCTTCTGGTTCGGGTAACGCGGCATAGAAGCGGTAACGGGGAAATGGTTCGGGTCGCGCACCTCATCGGAACCGGTCGTCCATGTAGGACGATGGCAGTAGTCGCAGCCGATTTGCGAGAACAGTTCCTTTCCGCGCAGCACTTTCTCATCATTCACGCCGCGTGCGGCCGGAACGGCCAGTCCGCGATGCCAAACCATCACTTGTGTAAACTCTTCGTCCGTCATCTCGGCTGGTAACTCTTTGCTGGTGAGGTAGTTATACAACTCATCTTCGGTCTTACCGGATGCTGTTTGTACCTCCGGATCTTTGGAAGCGTACTCGGCATAGATGGTACCATTGAGGTCAAGGTAGTGATATCTACGGTCACTACGTGTCACATTCGTGATATTCCAAATCGCATTCGCACCTGCGGCATCCATGATAGGTCCGCGCGTAAGGGCGTAGGTGAAGCGCTTGGGTCCCCATTGCGGGTCGTTCTTATAATAACCGCTGGTTGCAAAACCTCCGTCCCAGAAAGCAGGATTCAGACCGTTCTTGAGTTTGCCGTCTGCCGCTTCTTTGGCGTACTGGTCAATGATGTCTTGATCCGGAATAGCGTCCAACAGTCCGGAGCCATATACACCGATTGTGTTCTCCAGTTTCACTTCATAACCTTGGCTCTCGAGCAGACCATCCGGGTCGCGATAACCTTGGTTATAGACATACACAGCCGTGTTCGGCATGTGTACTTCCGGATAGCGTAACTCATAGGTCTCGCCATCTTCAAACTTATTGCCGTGCTCGTCCGTAACGGTCTTCCATGTAACCGTGATCTGATTGGGGTCCAGCGGAGCAGGGAAGGGTGAAGCGCCGAAGAGTTGCGGCATACCGGCCAGCCAAGGCACATAGGCTTGGGTAGCCGGGTTGATGACGACGAGCAGCGTACCATTACCTACATTCGATGCGTCATACGTACCTTCCGGCACGGAAGTACCATGCGAATAGTTCGGGTGACAGTGCTGACAAGATGAACGGACATAGACCGGTCCCAAACCATGCTGACGACCTTCGGTGTTGGTCACAAACGGTTTCTCGGCAATCTGGTCACCTTGTGCGAACAACGTTCCTAAACCTGCGTCTTCGGTAGCAGGAGTGGGTTGACGGAAGGTCATAGACGAGGTGTTGGTTGTCGTACCTAATTTACCTCCGGTGTAGTACCAGTCCGGCATGTCGGTTTCTGGGTCTTCTCCGCCTTTACAAGCCACGAGTGCAACAGCCGCAAGCGCCATAAAAAAGAATTGTTTTTTCATAGATATTCCGTATTAATGATTTATTACTTTGACAGAAGGGGTAATACTTCGTCGTCGAGCACTTCTTCCAGTGCTTGTACTTTCTCGATGGCCGTTTTTACAAGCGGATTACCCTGTGCCGTATTCTCAAAGTCCTCAATTGCTTCAATCGCAGCGATAGCGTCTTCGATGGCTTTGCGCACGTTCGCGTCTAATTCGGCATCCTGACGATACACATAGTTGGAAATCGAGTAGTCTCCGGCTTGTGCACCGCAGTACGCGTGTTGAATAGAACGGATGTTATCAGCAAAGTCAATGGTAGAAGTGCAACTGTACGGGCTCTCGATATAATCGCGCTCTTCGGGGGTACTGCTGATATACGGGTTGCCCAACTTAAGGTCAGCTACTTCTCCTGCAATGTCAATAGCACCGGCAATAATCTCTTCGGCAACTTCCTGATAAGTCACATAGATTGAACCTGCTTTTCCGGCATTGATCATTTGCCAACCGTAACGGTCTTCGTAGGGCTCTACTTCTCCTTCTTCGAGGATAGCCATCTTTGCTTCACTCACTTCACCGGCCCATGCATATTCCAGCAGAATCGCCTGTTGTGTGAGGTCTTCTACAATCGCGTTCAGATAGATTGCTTCGGCATGGGTGAGGTTCGTTGCATGGGGTCGACCGGTTCCTACAGCACGTCCGCCTTGCTCAATAGATTCGAAGAGCAGGAACTCGCAAGCATGGAAACCCTTCAGGGCATAGCCCAGTTTATCGCCTACATACGCGCCGCCTTCTTCTTCAATCTGCGCCATGCGTGCAGAATCATTCAAAAGAGCGTTCATCGCATTGAAATCCAGCGGCCAGGAGTCGATGTGCGGGTCGATGTTATGTGCACTGGCCGGACCATAAAGGAAAGCTTCGCTTTGCTCCCAAGACTTACGCATCAGTCGCCATGAAGCATCTGCATCTTTCATTAACTGGGTGTAGTCCTGCTCTGCCTCTACGGCTTCAAGAATCTGTCCGGTTTGGTCCAGCAGGGTAATTCCTGCATCGGCCATCGCACGATAGGTAGCAATCACTGTGTTGTTGACATAGGGTGTAGCAGCCCGCTGCAGTGCCTCTTCTTTGTCTGAGGATGCTCCTCCTCCCTTGTTTTCGCATGCTGCCATTCCTATGACGCATGCAGCACATAGTGCCAATTTAAAAATCTTTTTCATGTAAGTTATTATTTTTGATTTATGATTTATAACTGATAGAATCCTGCATAGACGATACCAATCGCAAACTGCGGTTCATCGTTGTATAACTTCCCTTTCGTTCCGTCCGCACGCGTACCTTGTTTCAAAATACCGTACGAGAACTCTGCTTTCACGCCAATCTGCTTGATGGGGAAATAATTGATACCTACTGCTGCTCGATGCCGTCCGCACCAGGCGTACATGTCGGTCGGTTGGTTGTCGTAACGAAACATCGAATCATAATAGTCGTAGCGCCCGAAGAGGTAGAACGATTGATTTTTCTCTTTCAGTTTCTGATTCAGACTGAAGAAATCATACCCGGCTTCGAACCCTGCTGCCAAAGCGTCGGATGCCACCCATTGTTTACTACTCACCGAACCTTTTCGCATGGAGATGTTATACTGTGTGATAGCCGCTGCATCGCTTAAATGACCGTACGTGAAACTACCGCGAAGAACGACACCGTAATCCTTATAGGCGAAGTCGAAAGAACCGATAGTTACCGTTCCTTTGACATCTTTATACGCACTGGCGTCCAGTTCACTATTGCTCTTACTCAGCGTGTTTCGGAATGAATTGCCACAGTAACCGCTGAGGCTCAGTCGCAAACCCTTCACCCCCGTATAATCGATACGCGCAGCGCCTGCAAACACGTTCGCTAACTTGAATTCGTAGGGACTACCCGCACCGGGTTTTACCCAATTCTTGCGGTTGAAACGGTCGCTGTCCAGACCGGGCAAAAACATCGCCTGGTAATGCCAACCGTTCGGCGTCGAACCCATAAAAGTCAAGGCCACTTCATGCCAAGTACTTGGGATAATCGTGAACTCTCCTTCGTTACGATACACGCCGAAATATTCAGTGGACTCATGGTGCGCATTCAGTGCACCGACGGGTATCACCTGCATACCGGCGCGGATAATTGCATAGCGATTAAAGGCCTTTTGTAACCAAAACTGCTCCAACGCCACTTCACCGCCACGTTCGATCTCGCTCTCGTACTCACCGCCCTCTTCTTCTTCAATCTCAATGGCGCTTTCCGTGCCGCCGTGCTCGAACTCGATTTCCGTACCAACACTCCAACCATGTCCGAAGTCGTAACCCAGATAAATCACTACATGCGGCAGGTCGAACTCCCCGTAATGGTCATTGGCGTATTTCTCGGGATTCTTGCCGTAACGCAGGTAATTATTCGAGAACCAACAATGTTTGGCAGTCACTTCACCATATCCTCCGATAGTAAAAGCACCTTTCCTCCCTACTTTTGGGGATACACTGTCTTTCTCTGCTTTTTTCTCCAAGCGCTCTACACGCTGTACAAGCGCCTGCAAATCAGCAGCACTCACCTTGATGCTGTCTTCGGCACGTACGCCTAACACGCACAAAATCAGCACAATAAATGCGATTGTTTGTCTTTTCATCCTCTAAACACTAAACGCTAAACATTAAACTTCTTTCCGAATGCAAAATTACTGCTTTGTCCAATTTGTCGCAATCCCTAAAAATAGGGAAAATAGGCTCCGGATTTGTGCATATCGGATTTTTTTTGTAATTTTGCACCGATTTTTAAGAATTTTACGCATTATGTACAAAGCTTCGCATAAGATGTGCGACCTTATAGCGCACGAGGAGGATGCCATTCAGATCATCAGTCGGTTTGGCTTGGAGATGGGTGTGGGAGAACAGACGATTGAACAAGTTTGCGAGGCGTATCATGTGCATACCCCTACTTTCTTGGCTATTGTCAACTATAAGGTCTTTCATAAACGTGTCATCCCGAATGATATCGATATCCCTACGCTGCAGCGCTATCTGAGCAATGCGCACTCCTATTTCCTGGAGTTTCGTCTTCCGCGACTCCGTCGGGCGCTGATAGAGGCAATCATTCCGGCCGATCCGACGACCAAGATTCCCGGACTTATCTTACGATGCTATGATGAGTTTGTGGAGGAGATCCGTACGCATATTGCGCACGAGAACGAAGGTCTCTTTGACGAGCATGAGCACGACGATCAGCGTATCACCGATAAACTGACCGAAATAAAAAACCTCATCATCAAGTATTATCCCGGAGCGAATCTGCAACCTTCAATCACCAATCCTCAATCCCCAATCACCTATCTTTTGATAAGTGTGATGTCCGATTTATGGCACACGGAGCAGGATTTTGCCGACCATTGTGCGATAGAGGACGATATCTTACGTCCGGCATTGACCCAAGAGAAGCCCCACACTCATCGTCGGCATCAATTGCCTGAGACCGAAGAACTGAGTGAGCGCGAACAGGATGTGTTAGTGCAAGTGGTGCATGGATTGAGTAACAAAGAGATAGCCGATGTGCTCTGTATCTCTACCCACACGGTCATTTCGCACCGAAAAAATATAGCCCGCAAATTGAATATTCATTCAACTGCAGGCCTTACGATCTATGCGATCGTCAATAAACTCGTGGATATCAATACCTTAGAGTGATTCCTCTGTCGCTTTCGATTGAAGCAGAATCTTCATGACTTCCGAAGGGCGTCCGTCCGGTGTGAAAGCCCCCATGTCGTAACTTCCCCATCCGAGAGGGATGTATTCCTGCGGCCGCCAACCGCCATATACTTCGGGTTCCCAATAGAAAATACCCGCACACGAATCAATAACCGATACCCGTTCCACGAAATCTGCCATCACGATTTCCGATGTCGGGTCATTGGCAAACATACCTACCTCCGCTACCATCACCGGGCATTTCCAATCGCTAATGAGACGACGGATGTTTTGTTCCGCCAATTCATTCATCTCTTGCCAACTCTTTCCGCCGTTCCACGCACTCATCATGGGGTAATGACTCAGACCGATCATATCCCATTTCCCGCCATGCGCCGCCAAGTTGCTCCAGAACCAATCCCGCCGTTCATACGCATTGTCGATATGTACGATAACGATGATATCCGAGAACGCCTCTTTGGCGGCGTTGTAGCCCATTGTAGTGAGGCCCGCATAGCGATCCCATGCTTCCGAAGACGTAGCTTCCCCATTCAGTTTGGCGATAGGCCAAAGCATGCCGTTCGGTGTTTCGTTCCCGATCTGCACCCATTCGGGTTTGATTCCTTCTTCCTTGAGCGTATAGAGTATATCCAAGGTATGTTCCCGCACGGCCTCTAATAGCATCTCATAACTGTATCGCTGCCATGCAGCCGGCGGAGTCTGATGATTTGGATCCGCGAAGAAATCCGAATAATGGATATCAATCATGATACGCTGACCTGCTTTTGCGGCCCGCTTGGCTAAAGCCAACATATCGTCTTTGTTACTCCAGCCCGTCGCATGGTTCACCCATACGCGTAACCGCACCGCGTTCATCCCCTCTTGGCGGAGAAGAGTGATGCAGTCTTCATCATTTCCATCATTCTCACCATTATAAAACTTCACCCCGTCTTGTTCCATCTCGCTTAACCAACTCAGGTCGCAACCCCGAGCCCATGAACCACGCGGGCTGTCCGTCTTGTAGTAACAGCCCGTGAAGAACAAGCACACCAGTGCACTAAATACCAAACGTTTCATAACTTTCCGAATTTTGTGCAAAAGTACAAATATTTTTTGATATATGCAAAAAAATCACTACCTTTGCAGCGTTTTTTACGATTTGAACCCGCGATGATATCTCCTTTTATACTCCCTCCGCCTCCTGCGGCACAAACAGCGGCTGCAGAAGTGATAGCGAAGGTGCACGACTACATGCGCCTGCATCCCGAGAGTGAGTTGCATCGCCAGGGTAAGATGTTTGGTGTTCTGGTTTATGACGTAACTTCTAATCACCAATCACCAATCACCAATGACCAATCACCAATCACCAATCCCCAATCCTACCTCGCCGCTTTCTCGGCTATGCTGGACGGTTCCTATCATCATGAGGGTTTTGTGCCTCCGGTCTATGAAGCCGTTCAGCCCCCCGTTGGCACTTCGCGAGAGGAGTCGCAACGGCTGCAGCGCTTGCTCTTTGCGAATTATCGTTTCACCAACCTACAAGGCGAAACTCGCAACCTCTTAGAGATCTTCGCGAACGAAAAACCCATCCTCTCTCCCGAAGAGTACTTCGACAAATCACCAATCACCAATCACAATTCTCTCCCTCCTTCCGGCGCCGGAGAATGTTGTGCCCCGAAATTACTGCGCTACGCTCTCTCGCATGGCATGAAGCCGATCGCTCTGGCGGAGTTCTGGGTCGGAGCACCTTCGCGCACCGAAGTGCGACAGGAAGGCACGTTCTATGCACCTTGTTCCGGGCGATGCAAACCCATCTTAAAATGGATATTAGGTGCAGAATCGAGTAGGATGCTTTCGACTTCCTCTGCATCCATCGACATCCTTTATGAGGATGAATGGTTGATGGTAGTCAATAAACCCTCGGGCTTGCTTTCTGTTCCCGGTAAGACCGATGAACTCTCTGTCGTCGATGTCCTTCAGCGTCCGGCTTTGCAACCCGTGCATCGCCTCGATCAAGACACGAGTGGACTCTTGGTGCTTGCCAAGACCCCCGAGATCTACAAAACCCTGCAAGCCTATTTCCAACGTCGCGATGTCTTCAAACGTTACGAAGCTATCCTCTGCCCAAATCAAAATTCAAAAATCAAAAATCAGAAATCACCAATCACCAATCACCAATCACAAATCATCTCCCTCCCTCTCCTCCCGAATCCCTATGACCGTCCTCGTCAGATGGTGAATGTCGAACATGGCAAACCGGCTATCACCCGCTGTGAAATCCGCGAACTTCGCCCGGATGGCACGGTGCTTGTTGATTTCTTCCCGCTCACCGGTCGCACGCACCAACTCCGTGTCCATGCCGCCCATCCCGACGGCCTCAATGCCCCCATCCTCGGCGACCGTCTCTACGGTTCCACATCGGCAAATCGCTTATGTCTCCATGCTGCCGAGATTCTCTTCGTCCATCCTGTGACACAAAAAGAGATGCATTTCTGCATCCCTTCTTCGTTTTCCTTAACTCGTTAATATTTTTAATACTCGTTTTTGCGTTTGGGGTTCATAGGAAACCATCCTTTGCGGACACGTTCGCGTTGGTGAAACACCTCGCCGATTCCCCATAAGGAACTAAACGCAAAGATCCCCAAGAAGATGGAGATATACGTATTTTCTACGAATAACGAGCCGCCTGCCGCCAATAGACCGACGATGAGAAACGCCCACCAGGACTTGACGCCGAAATAGTACTCCGCTTTGATGACCAGCGGATGAAAAAGTCCGATACACAGGAACGCGCCTGCGCCCAAAAGAATTCCTTCGAAGTTCATTATAGTAAAGAATGAAAGAGTTAAAGAATTAAAGTTTAATGACAGAACATAAATCCAAAGTAGAGGCGAGGTCCGGTTGGTAGACATAATTCGCTTTTATGAAAAGCCAACATCCAATCCAATCGGAACGTGATATGCACTTTGCGCGTCAGGCAATAGTCGCAACCGACGTACGGTGTGATGTAGAAGAACGATTGTTTATGGAAGGTACTGTTGGCATCTTGTTCCCAACTGTTCTGATCGCCATCTAATATGTACAGCCCTTTCATTGAACCACCTCCGATAGTGCCACCGATATACGGCCAGGCTTTGTCCAATCGCCAGCAGCAATCCGCCAGTACACCTCCACAACCGACCCGCACATAACTGCCGTTTTTGAGTACATCACGGCAATCGGTTATGGCACTCGGCATCGTGCTTACAAAACCTTCAAAACCTGTGCGCAGATGTTTCCATAGATGTACGCGTAACGCGCCGCCAATACCGAATAGCGCACCTTGAGGTGAGCACAAACGACCGTCTGCGGTCTTGGGTGCATTACCGTCCTGACCGAACAAATAGCCGGTATGCAACATCATGCCTCCGGAAAAGCCCTGATAGACTTTGTTCTTCGCAATGCCTTCACTCACCTGCGCGCACATGCCGCACGCAAACAATAAACATATAAGCAGTACCTTTGCTCTCATCGTGTTATATACCTTTTAATAAACAAGAATGCGGCAAATATAAGAGCCGGACCAAGACCGGAATAGAAAGATGCGGTAAATTCTGCGGGTATGCAAGGAATGAATTTAAGGGCTATACCAAGGCTGGACATGCAAACAATCAATACCCATCCCCGAAGAGGAAAAGTATGCCGGATGGTGGTTTTGTCCGGTAATGCCGCTATAAGGTTACAATACCTGTTCACAATGCGCCGGAACATCCATATAAAGCTAATCAGGACCCCTAACGTGATTAAACAAAGCCACCATAACTCATTTGTCGGTATGGTGGTATAAGCGGTAATACCTTTCGCGGTAATAATAAATCCGGGAACACCCCAAATAGCCGCAGCTACGAGGTATAGAAATCGTTTGTCGATATGGTTTTTAATCATAATACCTTTGCTCGCATAATTTTTTATTTTAATGGGGTCCCCGAGGATTTCTAATCCTTGGGGAGAGCGCGGAGCGTCTTCCCATCGGATTGGGAAGAGCGGCCTCCGCCTAGAAAGGTAACGACTCACACGAGCCTTAACGCAAGCGACGACAAAGGTACTACAATTTTCTTAAACTTTGCTTAAGATTTTCTTAAGATGCATCAAAATCCCCATAAATTGGGATGCGCAACTCATTGATGGTTCCGTTAACATCCAAAGAGAGGATGAAATGCTGCATAGTCAGTTTGGAACTCAGGCGTAACACACCCGGTTGAGCAGAAGGGAGTAAGGCTGTCAGAATGCTGTCTAACATCTGCCGCAGGGCTTTCGGTTCAATGGTAATCTCGTTCACAAAGGGCGTCAAGTGTATTTGTGCCGCAAGTCCTTTTGCAAGAATATCCGTTTCACGGCTCCGTAGCCAATCGGTCAGAAACACCTGCAGATCAATTGTGTAGTGCGTCACTTGCTGCTCGATGCGAAACACGAATCCTGCCCCTCGAATAGTCTCTATCGGTTCTTTCTTCGTCCACCCTAACTTACGCCGCAAGGCGTTGAGGTGTACGTCAATAGTCCCCGTATCATACTGAAAACGGTCACCCCAAATATGGTCCAGCAGTTCCTGACGCGAACAGATCCGATTCGGGTGAGCAGAAAGAAACGCCAACAGGCCGTACTCCAGTCCGGTCAGATGAACTGTTTGTCCATCTTTGCGCACACTCCGCTGTTCACGGTCCAGTTCTATATGATTAGCAATGTTGATGTACATAGATTATTGATCATATCCAAGGTAATCCATTTTTCACTCCGGGCGAGTACATCCGTGCTCAAGAGTCTTGATCACTTTCGCAGGATTGCCGACGGCGATGGAGTTAGCAGGGATGTCGTGCGTCACAACCGAACCGGCTCCGATGGTGCAGTTGTCGCCTATCGTCACACCGGGCAGGATGGTTACGTTGCCGCCGATCCACACGCTGTTACCTATCGTCACGGGTTTTGCCCATTCTCGGCGCGTGTTGCGTTCCGAGGGGTTCGTGCTGTGACAGGCACAGTAGATCTGCACGTGCGGTCCCATAAAACAGTCATCGCCAATGGTCACATACGCCTCGTCCAATATCGTCAGCCCGAAGTTCGCGAAGAAACGCTTGCCCACACAAATATGCTTGCCGTAGTCGCAATAGAAAGGCTGGTTGATGAACGTGTCTTCATCCGCCTGACCCAAGATCTCACGAATCATCTTATTGCGCGCCGCAAAGTCTGTCGGCAGGAGATTGTTGTATTGTTGACATAGCACTTTCACTCGGTTGAGGTCTTCCAAAAGATCCGTGGCACAGGCATCATATACTTCGCCGGCTAACATTTTCTCTCGTTCTGTTCTCATTTTTTAAATATAATTGGGCGCTTTGATCAGATATTCTTGCCCAAATCGTACGCCTCTTGGAGTTTGGTGTTGCCGGCTATCTCTTTCGGATCATTCACTCCGCCGCAGAACAAATGGGCTTTGAGCGCGCATCTCTCGTAACAATCAATCCATCCTTGCAAACCGCTCTCGGCGCGTTTGGGCGTAAACTCCTCGTCCTCGGCGGCCGTGGTCAGCAGGTAGATGTCGCGGAACTTGTAATCCTTCGGATACATGGCGTTCATTCGGTCGATAAGCGTCTTCATCTGCCCTGACATCTCATAGTAATAAATCGGCGTTGCCCAGCAAACGACATCCGCGTTGAGCACGGACTCCATGATTGCCGGCACATCGTCCTTGAACACGCAAGCACCTGTCTCCTGACACTTGAGACAACCGATACAGAACTTTATCTCCTTGCCGCGAAGCGAGATCAATTCCACTTCATGCCCCGCACTCTTGGCGCCCTCCGCAAACTGCTCTGCCATCGCGTGGCTGTTCGAGCCCGCCCGGAGACTCGTAGAAATAACAACGACTTTTTTATTTGACATTGGATATTTGATATTTGAGATTTCTTACTTTAGATTCTTATTGAAGAACTCCGCCAACTTGTCCCAGGGAATAAGGTTCTTGGGTTCGCCTTTTCCTGCCGGCTCGGTATAGCCGCCGTCATAGAGGTCGCAATGCGAGGCTTCGGGAATGATAAGCAACTCTTTGTTTTCGGGACATGGATTCGGAGCCACCACGGTCTTGTAACCGTCCGCCTTGCCGTCCACCATGTAATGGTACGCCGCTTCGCCGAAATAACGGCTGTGGGCGTTCTCGCCGTGCATGATCAGAACCGCCGAACGGATTTCGTTGATGTAATAGAGGAAACGGTTGTTGGCATAAGCCTGTGTGCCGATGACACGCCAACCGTCATTCGAGTTGCCGCTGCGCACATGGTAGCCGCGCGGAGTCTTGTAGTAATCGAAGTAGTCCTTGACGAACTGCGGTGCATCGTCCGGCAGTGGGTCTATCACGCCTCCTGCCATAGCAGCAGGGTCTGCAAGACGTTGTGCGGCGAGTGCCACACGCGCTTCGTGACGCGCCTCTTCGGTGTCAGCGGAATCGAAATAACCGTTGCCCGACACACGCGTCATGTCGTACATCGTGGAAGCTACCGTCGCTTTGATACGCGGGTCGGCAGCCGCGGCGTTGAGGGCAATACCTCCCCAGCCGCATATTCCGATAATACCAATTTTATCAGCATCCACTTCGGGCAGTTTAGAAAGGTAATCCACCGCCGCCATGAAGTCCTCCGTGTTGATATCCGGCGATGCCGTACGACGCGGTTCACCCGAACTCTCGCCCGTAAAAGACGGATCAAAAGCCAAAGCCACAAACCCGCGTTCCGCCATCTTCATCGCGTACAGACCCGAACTTTGCTCTTTCGTTGCACCGAAAGGACCCGACACGGCGATAGCGGGGAATAACCCCTCCCCGGCCCTCCCCTCAAGGGCGGGAGTCATGCCTTTCGGCGTGTAAAGATCGCCAACTAACGTGAAGCCGTATTGGGTTTGGAAGGATACCTTTTTGTGGCTTACTTTCTCACTTAGCGGGAAAACTTTGTCCCATGTGTCATTTTCGCATTTATTCATTTTCTCATTGGGTTTATTGCACGCAGCAAAAGTAATTACCGCGAGCATAAGGGTTAAAAACTTTTTCATATTTTCTTTCACATTTGAAATCCGCTGCAAAGGTACAACAAAATTTTCATTTACACAAACATAAATTCGCCAAATATATACCATTTTTGCATATTTGGGAGATTGTTTACTCTGGTTTGAGGATCTTTTTGACCATGCGGATGACTTCGGATTTGCGGTGGGCTATATACTCCCGCACTTGGTCGTCCGTTTGCGAGAGCAGGTCTTGGAACATCGGCAGCGAAAAGAAGGACGATCTTTTGACTTTTGACTTTCGACTTTGATAAGCGCCATCTTAATGGTCGTGCTGCCTATGTCAATACCTAATTTATACATTGTGTACCTTATTTGATAGAGTTATTAAATTATGTTGCAAAGGTACGCAAAACACCTGACGTACACAAGCGCCAGGTGTTTTTTTCTTTAGTGCAGACCGCTATTTCTTAATTTGCAGCCTGTTTTCCCTTATAGATTTGCCAATTTTATAAGGATTAAAACTCGAAAGCAGGAATGAGTAGCGACCAAACGGAGGCCGCTACCATCACTCCTGAAGCGAATCCCAAGAGGGCTTACATCATTTCGATGAGGAAGTTCTCGTAACCTAACTTGTCAATGTAGTTGAGGTACTGCTTCTCCCAAGCCATGTGCTCTACCTCGCCGTCAATCCATTTCTGGATGAGTTTCTGGGTGGGATAGTCATCGGAGAAAGCAGCAGCCAGTTTGCTCAACTCTTTGATTGCGCCCTCGTTGTAGTCGGTCTCGATCTGCTGTTTGGGGTCGTCGTAGAACGGGAACTCGATGGTCCTCATTGCCTCCTGTAGGTCAGCCGGCTTACAGCCGAGTTCTACCAAGCGGTTGAGAACCTCTTCTGCCTCGTCCCACTCTTCCTCTGCTTCCTCTTTCCATTTGTCAGCCAGCTTATTCCAGCCGTTCAGACGGTCGTACGCCGAGAAAGCGAAATGTTGTTTACTGTTTCCAAACCATACTGCGCCCAGATATGCCAGGCCCTTCAGTGCTTCTTCCTTGCTCATAATTTTATTGATTTTAAAAGTTAATTATTATAATAGTTTCAGGATCTCTGCCTCGATATCCTCGGGTTTGGTGGTCGGCGCATAGCGTCCCACTATGTTACCCTCGCGATCGACAAGGAACTTGGTGAAGTTCCAACGGATGTCGTTCTCTTTCTTAAATGTCTTGCTGATGCCTTTGAGCATCGTAGCGGTAGCTTTGGCTTTGAAGCCTTCGTATTTCTCCTCCGGACCATTCTCCTTGAGGTATGTGAAGAGCGGACTCTCGTTCTCTCCGTTGACCTCGATTTTCGAGAACTGCGGGAAGGATACTTTGTATTTGAGTTGGCAGAAAGAAACGATCTCTTCGTCCGTGCCCGGAGCCTGCTGACCGAACTGGTTGCAAGGGAAGTCAAGGATCACCAGACCCTTGTCCTGGTATTTCTTGTAGAGGTTCTCCAGCGCCTCGTACTGCGGAGTGAAACCACAACCCGTAGCGGTATTAACAACTAAAAGGACTTTGCCTTTGTACTCATCCAATTTGACTTCATTCTTTTTGGTGTCCAGCACCGTAAAATCATAGATATTCATAATAGTAAATAATATTATTAATAAACTTTTCATAATTCTCTCAAACGTACCCATCTTCTCTTTCAGATGGTTGTGGCTGGGACCTTCTTTTATAGAGTTATTAAATTATTGTATTGCGTGTCGGAGACGGGCTCAAGCCATTCGTTCGTGGCGCCCGGTTGCTCTTGAGTGTGGATTGCCAAGTGCTGCATCCACGAGTCCGCCGCGGCTCCATGCCAGTGTTTGACGCCTTCGGGGATAGCAATCACCGTTCCCGGAGTAAGCGCCACTGCCGGTTTACCCCACTCTTGATACCAACCCTTGCCGCTCACGCAGATCAGCACTTGCACGGCTCCGTGGTGAACATGCCAGTTATTGCGGCAACGCGGTTCGAACGTCACATTCGCCACACCGCCGAAATACGGTTGCAGAAAACTTTGTCCCACGAAATACTGCGCATAAGCATCATTCGACTTGCCTTGCGGCCATTCCGTTTCAAGCAATCCAGCCAAGCGTCCGGCCTCCGCCAAAAGTCCATTTGCCGCGAGAGCCACCACAATACCTTGCAACTGCTCTTCGGTCACACCCATATTGCGTGCACCGGCGATGTGGGCTTTGAGTTGCGGCTCCACGCCTTCGAGACCGCTCAACGCAGAGACGGTCACCAACTCACGGTCGGCATATGTCAAGTTATCGCGGGCAAAAATATCTCCGAACAAATGCGCCTTCAGGTAATAATCCGTAGCCGACGCAAACTCATACTCGAAAGCCTTGCCCACCAACTGCGTCTGCACGCGCGTACCTTCTTTAAGTGCATCGTAGTCATCGCCAAGCGGACTTGCGTCCTCGCCCATAATAACTCTTTTGTCTTTCGACTTTCGACTTTCTACTACTTTCTGCAACACGCCCAGCGCATTCAGACTCCGCGGAAAACCCGTATAGGCATAGAGTTGCGAGAGTGCCTCCTTAATCTGACTAACCGTCAATTCCGCCTCTAATCCATTATGAATAGCCGACTCCAATGCCACCAAATCGCCCTTAGCCTCATCGCAAGCGATAGCACTCATCCATGCCGCCTGTTCAGCCGTAAAACTGAGCTCCAATTCCTCATTTTCGCATTTACTCATTTTCTCATTTGTATTTGTGCAAGCAGTTAACGCGAGGGCTGCCAGCAAAAAAGTAAATAGTTTTTTACATTTACTCATTTTCATATTTGACCAATTGAAAATTTGCTGCAAAGTTACTGCTTTTTTTTGAGATACGCAAACATAAATTTGCTAAATATCTACCATTTTTGCAGAAAAGAAAAAAACGCACAAGAAATGTACGATTATTAAGATTTTACCGAAAACAACATCTATTTAACCTCCGCGCAGCGTCAGCGCAAAGTCTGCTATTTGAAACGATGCTGGAAAGTAGTTGAAAGGTATATGATTGTTAAGATACTATAAGCGGGCAGCCATCGGCTGCCCGCTTATAGTATATGGTCGTTCTGCATGTGAAATTTTGTATAACGTATCTCCTTTAATCAACTTTTATAAATGTACCTCTTGCAAATCCTTCGCCAACGAGAGTTTTACTATCTTCAATTTCAAATAGTAAATCGCTTTGATCAGTACTAATTTTAACGATATCTTCGTCTAATTCGTAGCTTGTCGCAAATGGGAATCCAAATATAGCGTCCACAATAGTAACAGTTCTTTTCCCTTTGAATATTAATTTCTTGTAAAATGCACAATCTTTCGAGATGTAAGTTCCTTGTAAATGGGCATAATTCTTATATTGCTTTTTTTCGGCAGGAGGAAGATTTTTGTATTCAAAAAGATATTTCTTGATATTTGCTATCTCAGTTTCATTCTCCATATCGTATTTCTCATTACCCCAAAAAGCAAAGGGAGCCCACTTTTCTTCAAATGATTTCTGATATTCTTCGTAATTAAAGATAGAATCATTAGTAATTGATGATACTTTGTTATCTACAAATCTATATGTTCTTTTCTGAACAATATAAGGAGTAATTCCGAGTAACGAATCAACTATATTGCATATTTGCTCCTCTGTTTTAATAACACTATCAAAGTTTTGGATGCTTAGTATTGATGCCTTACTTTCTATTGGTTTAAGATTCTTTAATCTATCCAGATATTCTTCTTTATTTAAAGTATCTGTTCCGTAGCGCATAAAATTGTAGGTTAGAAATTGGTCTACCTCTTTCAAATTATAGTTGTTTTCGGCATTTATGAGATCATAGACAATTTCTTCTTTACTTTGATGACAACCACAAAAAAGAATCGCACATACACAAATCGGAATAATTCTTTTTATTATCATAAATATTGATAGCGGTTATATCCCATCGCCCCATCGGTTTTGATTGATTATTGTTATTTTATTGGTATATACAAAAACGTGAGCCAACTGCGATTGGTACGTTCGGGTCTCGACTCCCATAGTGTCCAAATATGCAGAAAGCCCACGCACTTAGCGTGAGCGTTTCGCAATATTATCGGAACACTATATCAAATTGTCGAGAAATGAACGTATCCTCAAATAAAGCAAACGCTTCTTTTTTAATATGTTTTAGCGCAACGCTTTGCGCTTGTCTTTCTCCATCTTTAACGTCTCGGAGAGGGACGATTATTTCTTAGCCCTAAGGGGCACGATTTACTCTTTTAAGTGTTCACACTTATTAATTACCTTTTTCGTTCTTGAACTCGTCGAGAACATATGCCGGACTTTGGAAAAACAAGCCTGTTTCAGGTTTCGAGAGTGCATCAAACGTACGCGAACTACAGAAAGCATCCATAGCCTCACGCATAGAAAGGCCTCTCTCTTCCATCAAAAGAGCCACCACGTCGCGCGTGAGCGACTCTATCATAAATGTTTCCTTGCTCATCTTCTTTCTAATAGGGTTAGTGCGCGCTCTGTTCCGAAGAAATACTGCATCGTTACATGATGGTATTTGATTTCTTCTAAAAACTGTGACTTAGTGATAATCCCTTCTGTATATCTACGGATCTGAAAACCAACCGTATCATCAGCAATCGGACCTATAACCACGTCATAGTCATGCAGTGAACGGCGTTCTTTATTTTGTCGGTTTAGGAGAATGAAATCAGCCCATTCTTCCGTATATGCATCAAAACGGAGTACTTTCAGTCCGTTTAATTTCTTTTCATCTAAATAATAACTTTGAACGACTTTCGCTCCTGTTCCGTATTGTAGTAACTTTCGCTCAGCTTGACGGGTAGCCACTTGTTTGTCGGTAGTCAGATAAAAACCATACCCAAAATCCTTACCGACGCGACTCATGTCAAGACGTATCTGTTGGAAATCCGTATTTGTTCCGTGAAAAAGAATCATGCGATGCTTCCTCCCATTCGTTTGCAGTACATAGTAATGTCCTCTATCGCTTGGTCAAAAGATAATGTATGTTCTACATCGTAGAATTCATCTGCAAAGTCAAGACCCTTATACTGCTGTAGATACAAGTATGCTTGCTGCAACGACATGTGGTGTGTAGCAGCAAATTCTGATACTAAAGCAATCAGATAATCCAAGCGATCTTTTAGTGTCTTACTCATAACTTTTGCAACTTTTGGCTGCAAAGTTACACAAAAAAAATGACATACGCAAATTTGTATGCCATTTTTGTACATTTTGTGCAATTATTCGATGAATTTGCTTTCAAACGCGCAGGCTCTAATTATTATTGCATCGAATTCAATGCCTTTGAATCGCTGAACTAATTCTCTTACAGTTTCGCTACCAACTCAACGATTTTTTGCTTCGTAGCATCGGTTTTCTGCTCGTCGATTTTGGCGGTTACAACGCCCATATTCTCGGCATGCCAGTAGTTGCAGATGTCGCGGAACTCAGCCGTCGCGCCATCATACACACCCGGCGAATAAGACGAACAGAGCAACGCCATCTTCTTCACTTTAGCCGGCGCGTTAACGCAGTACATTCGCTGAATAGGCGCCTGGATCTGCGCGCAGAGCGTGAAATAATAGATCGGAGCAGCCAAAACCAGCACTTCCGCCTCTGCCATCAGCGGATAGAGTTCCTGCATGTCGTCTTTCTGGATGCACGCACCGTTGCCCTTGCCGTGACAGTACTCGCACGCCAGACAGCCGGCGATATGTTTGTGCGCCACATTCACGAGCGTCACGTTATGTCCTGCAGCCTCGGCTGCGTTCTTGTACTCGTCCGCCATCCAAGCGGTGTTACCCTTCGCTCTCGGCGAAGCCTGAAGAATTAATACGTTCATAATGTATTATATTTTATTTGCATGTCACGGTCTCGGAAAGCGGTTTGCGACTGAAATGGTGATCAGAAGGTTTCACGCCTTCGGCAGCATAACCGCACGGCATAAGGAAAGAAGGTTTGTGATTTGCCGGCAGGTTAAATGCCGCAACTACTTCTGCGGGGTCAAACCATTTCACCCAACAAGTTCCCAAACCCAATTCGGTTGCCTCAAGCATCATATGCGTACCCACGATCGAGCAATCCATGTTTCCAGAACTCTCGCCGTCTTTGGTCCACGCCAAATCGGTGTCGTAGCAAACAAGGAACACCACCGGTGCATGGTACGCACAGCGGGTCAACTCATTAATTTTCGAAATTGCCTCGGGACTTTGCAGCACATAGATATGTTGCGGCTGCACGTTCTTTGCTGTCGGAGCGAGACGACCGGCTTCAAGGATCGAGTCGATCTTTTCCTGCTCAACAGGCTTCTGGTCGTACTCACGTACCGCAAAACGAGCACGTGCAAGATCCATAAAACCATTTACCTTTTGGTCATTTTGAGGAGCGCAGGCAGCAAGCATTGCCGCTACACATGCCATTAAGAAGAACTTTTTCATAATTCGTAGTGTTGTATAATATAAAAACAATTATTTTACTTTATCAATCGGCTGTAATTGTTCCGCTCGCCTTAATAGCTGACCATTTTGGTCTCGGCAGGACGGTTGCAAGCCACCTATCTTAGAAGCAGGTCTTTCAGTTGGATTTGCGGATGGCGGTATTGACGTTCTTTGTGTGTCTGGAGACCGTTCGTTGTGAAGGCTTGCTGCGCACAAGCGTGAACGCAGGCGAGACACACGGTACAATGGTCTCCGGTGATGGCTTTTTTGTCTGTCAGGCGGATGTTCTTCATCGGGCAGACTCTGGAACATATGCCGCAACCGGTACATTTGGCGGGATTCACTTTCGGTCCCATACAATGTATCATTCCTCTCGTCACAGCCGGGCGGCCGAGAAGCCATGAGAGGAGCCCGAACCAACTGTAGTGCAGCGTGTGGCTTTCGGCCTGCAGTTCACGGATGATCTGCTCCATGCGAGCAGGCACGCGTTGGAATTTACCTAACTGTTTGTTGGGATTGCGCCCAAACGCCAGCGCGCTGTTATCGGGCATACTGACCTTATGGCTGTATGCCAGTTCGATACCATTCTTGCGTAGCAGGCGGCGCAACACCCAGATGCAGTTACCCGCTGCGCTTCCGCACGTGACGACCGCAAAGACATAAGCTTGCGGACTGATTTGCAGTTGCGAAATCATTTCGGGCATAGCGGGAGGCAGGTTGAAATCATATGTCGGGAAAACTAAACCGATTCGTTTTTCGGCCGTCAAGTCCTGCTGAACGGCTTCGGTCAGTAGCATCAGTCGTTCGTTCAGCCGTTCTGCCAGTTGTCGTGCGACCGCAAGGCTATTTCCTGTTGCTGAAAAATAAAGAATCATATATATGCGATTTTGCGTGCAAAAGTACAAAGATTTTTTGTCTAAAAATCCACCTTTTCGCCGATCTTTGCGTCCAGAAGCCGGATTCCGTGCTTTGCGGCAATCGTTCGGGCATTGTTCTCCGGCTCGTACCACGGGTGCATAGCTAAGGAATACTTGTCATGGTGAACTGTGAAGACCTGCTTGGCTTGCAAATCCAGGATGACTTTTTCGAGGTCCTCCGGAGTAGTATGGATATATTTCCAATTAGCGTTGTACTGCCCGTTTTCCAGAAAAGCAAGATCAATAGAACCAAAACGCTCGTGTATTTCCCTAAAGCGTTTGTCGTAGCCACCGTCGCCTCCGATATAAACCTTGCGCCCGCCGGCTTCAATCATAAACGAAGCCCAAAGCGTCTGATTCCGCTTGCCTAACAACCGGTTGCTAAAATGCCGACTTGGTAAGCAGGTAATTGTTATCGTGTCCCGAATGGCTGTCTGTCTGCAGAGACTCTCTGCCCAATCCATTTCCTTGATTTGCTCGTTTGCGTAGCCCCAGTAACGCAAATAATCAGCGATGCCAAGAGGGCAGATGACCGTTTGGACACGTTCGCGGATATCACGCAGGGTTGCGTACTCCATATGATCCCAATGTTCGTGCGTGATGATAAGCACATCGATGTCAGGCAGGTCGTCAGGGCGGTAGATGTCAGTGCCTGGAAAGGCTTTCATCATCAGCGTCGCAGGCCACTCCGGTTTTAGCACCGGGTCGACCAAATACCGCTTGCCGTTCAAGCAGAACAGGTACGACGAATGCCCGAACCACACCAACCAATCGCTATCGGTTGGTAGGTTCTTGAGGTCGGTCTTGATCGCAGGTATCGGTTGTTGCGGCACACGCAGCGTGTCTTTGTTCGTCAAAAAACGCCAAAATGTACGCCTTGTGCTTGCTGTGTCTCCTGTGAACTGCGGAGTCGGTTCTTGGTTCTGAAACATCCCGTCTCGGTAGTTCGGGGACGCTTGTATTCGCTCTTTCGACACATGTCGCCATAGGCCGAAAGCCGGGTGGGACAATATTGCCAAACCCGCTCCGACAAACAACACGACGATACCCAATATGATGAAGATAATTTTCATTCTCATCGTATTTCTACTATATTCATTTCTTTGTGTAATTATGTGCGTTTACGGCCTTTTCCAATGCAGCGCGGCCGAGGTCGGTCATCAGACCGCGTGCTTCCAAGTCGGCGCAGCGTTGTTTATTCAGTTCGGTCCAGTGGCTGCGTTTCTGTCTCGGCGAGAGACGTTGTGCAAGCCTTCCGTCGGGCAGACGCTTCAGCGTCGAGTCAATCCATCCGAAACAGAGCGATTCTTCGACAACATCCAGATAGGGCAGGCACACTCCTTCGGGCTTTGTTTTTCCTCGGTACATGGCGATCCAGCAGCATTTTTGCGATGCTGCATTCCGTTCGAACCACGCCCTTAGTTGCGCCCGTTCACTATATTCCAAGAGGTCCACTATGTCCATTACAAACTCTTTTTAGAGGTTATAATACCTTTAATATCTCAGAAACATTCGATACAATATACGTCGCCCTTTCGTTCGTTAACTCCTTCGCTCCTTCTTTCCTTACCCATATCTGGTCTATCCCGGCTGCTTGGGCTCCGGCGATGTCGGACGAGTAACTGTCACCTATCATAACCGCCTCGTCCGCCGTGAGACCGTTGCGTTCCAAGGCTATCTCAAAAATGCCGGGTTGCGGTTTATTGATCCCTACTTCTTCACTAATGATCGTGTGGGTGAAGTAGGGTGCCAGACCCGAGTGCTCGAATTTGTAGTACTGCACCTCTTTGAAACCGTTACTGATAATAGTCAGCGGGTAGTTCTTCGCCAATGCTTTCACTACTTCCGCCGCACCCGGCAACACGGAGAAATACTTGTTCGTCAGTCGCAGGAACTCCGCGCCTATCTCATGGGCTAAGTTCACCATTTCATCATTTGCATCATTGGCATCATTCACCAATAACGGTCTCAGAAACCGCTGCAAGTGCAACCATTCCTTCGTCACTTCCCCGCGACCGTACATGCCCCATAACTCCAGGTTATAGGGTCTGTACGCGTTTACGTAATCCTCAAATGTGGGATATAACCGATCTAACCGATACGTCTCATAGATGTCCTGCAGCGCCTTATGCTCCGCGGTTGACCAATCGCCGATCGTATCGTCCCAGTCTAAGAATATGGCTTTGTACCGTTTCATCAGCGTTTGTTGAGTAACAATCCCTTCTGCCATTTCAAGGTCGGGTAGGTCTTCTTCAGATAGGCCACAGCCTCTTCGATACCACTGCTACCGCTCGTTGCAAACGGAATCATGATTTTACCCTGTAACTGCGGCTCGTTGTTGTCCAACCATGAATTGATAATACGCGGACAGATACCCCACCAAATCGGAAAACCGACATAAACGGTGTCATACGGCGTCACGTCCGTACATTGTTTGATAGCCGGTCGCTCCTCCGGATCACTCATCTCCAGCGACGAACGGGATTTGTCATTACGCCAATCGAGGTCAGCATCCGTATACGGCTGAGCGGGTACAATCTCCCATAAACGGGCATCATGTTGCTTTGCCAACTTCTCGGCTGCGGCTTTCGTTGTTCCTGTGGCGGAGAAATAAGCCACGAGTGTCTTTGCTTCCATACTGGTCATACTTACGGCACATACCAGTGCCATGAATAATAATCGTTTCATTGTGTTTGCGCTATTTTGGCGCAAAATTACGAAAAAAAATCGATATATGCAAAAAAATCCATGCGCAAATTTACAAATATCTAATTTTTGTGGATTGTTCGTGTTAAATAGATAAAATTCTATTTTATTTTGCAAAAAATGTCCGAATGTTTGCATATATGCAATTTTTGTAGTATCTTTGCAGCCGGAAATGAAAATAGCATAACAAAATCATCTTATATATTATGAAACACACATTTCTTTGGGTAGCAGCTTTGCTGCTGACATGCGGCGCTTCTCTGCGCGCGGAAAATCAGGCTCCGGCCGGCAATGAGCATCAAGGTCAGTACGTTCGTTGTATCGCGTTCTACAACCTTGAGAACCTCTTCGACACCATTCATGACGAGGGTAAGAACGATTATGAGTACTTGCCGGATGGTGGTATGAAATGGACCAGTTACAAGTACGAGAACAAGGTGAAAAACATGGCTTACGCCGTTTCGCAGCTCGGTACGGATTACGATCCGCGCGGAGCCGCTTGCGTCGGTGTAGCCGAGGTAGAGAATATCGGATGTCTGTATGATCTGTGCGCAGAGGCGAACAGCAAGTACGGTCGTCGTTTGAAACCGATCCTGATCGAAGGTCCGGACCGTCGTGGTGTGGATGTCGGTTTTCTGTATGACACGATTATGTTCAAGCCGTCCAAGGTGAGCGGATACGAGCTTAAGGCACATTATGCGGACGGTGGTGTGATCAAGACGCGTCTGCAGTTGTGTGTGTCGGGTTACCTGATGGGTGACGGTAAGCCGGAGAAGATCCATGTGATCGTTAACCACTGGCCGAGTCGTTACGGAGGTGAGTTGTCGAGTCGTCCGGGTCGTGACACGGCGGCTATGCTGGTGAAGTCTATCTGCGACTCGATCTATCTTAAGGAGCCGAAAGCAAAGATCGTGGTGATGGGTGACCTCAATGATGATCCGTTTAACCACAGTTGCAAGGACGTACTCAAGGCGCGCAAGTACCGCGAGGAGGTAGAGCCGCAGGGTTATTTCAACACCATGTGGCAGATGCTCGACCGCGGTATCGGTTCGTTGGCATACAACGGCAGTTGGAATCTGTTCGACCAAATCATTATCTCCGAACCGCTGATGAACGAGAAGTTAGAAAGCGGCAAGTGGACGTACTGGAAAGCGCAGATCTTTAACAAACCGTTCCTGACCGTTCAGGAAGGTAAGGACAAGGGTACGCCGTTCCGTACGACTAAGGGTGGTGTATGGCAGAATGGATACGGAGACCACTATCCGACGATGATATATCTGATTCGGAAGAAATAATCGGAGAAGCTCCGGGCCCAAACATACATCGTATGACATTACAATTGAGGAGAAATGCAGCGCCCATAAAGATGCGTAACTACGGGCGTATTGTTCAAGATATGATTCAGTATGCTACCACCCTCCCGCCGAGTGTGGAGCGCGATTCGCTCGAGGTCTATATCGCCCTTTGTATGCGCCAACGCAACCTGACATGGAACAGAGACCAAGAAGCCGGCGTGCAGCGTGTGCGAGAAGATATATTGCGCCTGTCCAACGGCCAGCTGAAATGTAAGTCTGCCGCTTTTGAGCGATTCATGGCGCAGCCGAATGCATCGTTGATTCAGAAGAAAAAGAAAAAAGATGGCAAATAACAATCGGTTTAAGATTTTCGCAGGCTCCAAAGGAGGAGCATTAGCCCAACGTATCTGCGATGAGTTGGGTTGCCAATTGGGAAACCTGCATCTCGATCGTTTTTCAGACGGTGAGTTTTGTACGTATTTTGAGGAGTCCGTTCGCGGCCAGAACGTTTACCTGGTGCAACCAACCTGTCCGTCCAGCGACAATTTGATGGAGTTGCTTCTTATGATTGACGCCGCTAAGCGAGCCAGTGCCTCCAAGGTCATCGCTGTCATCCCTTATTTCGGATGGGCGCGTCAGGACCGTAAAGATAAGCCCCGTGTCTCTATCGGCGCGAAACTGGTAGCCAACATGTTGCAGACAGCCGGAGCGGACCGTGTCATCACCGTCGATCTCCATGCTGACCAGATTCAGGGTTTCTTCGATATCCCCGTAGATCACATCTACGGTTCCAACGTCTTGGCGCCCTATATCGCCGCGCTGAACCTCAAGAAACTCATCGTGGCTTCTCCGGATGTGGGAGGTTCGAAACGGGCGTCCGGTTTTGCGAAGAAACTGCATGTCATGACCGACCGGGAGGTACCGATGGTCATTTGTTATAAGAATCGTCCGGACTTCAATAAAGTATCCGAAATTCGCGTCTTAGGTGATGTGTATGGCAAGGACGTTGTGCTCTTCGACGATATCGCCGATACGGCAGGTACTTTGTGCAAGGCCGCTGAGGTGATGAAGGAAGGCGGCGCCAAGTCTGTTCGTGCCGTGGTGACGCACGGCGTGTTGAGCGGCCCTGCCTGCGAGCGCATCAACGCCTCTCCTATCGAAGAGCTGGTTTGCACCGACTCCATCCCGTTCGACGCCACCCGATGCCCGAAGATACACGTCGAGAGCCTCGCTATGCCGATCGCACAGACGATTCGAGCTATTCAAAATCATACCTCGGTCAGCGAGACTAATATTCGATGAAGATATTTCAATTGACAAATTTAAAATTTCCAATTATAAGCGCGATATGCTTCGCGCTTATGCTCGTTTCGTGCAGTAAGAAACCGGCAACTGCTCAACGTCCGGCTTTCTCGTCTGACAGCGCGTACGCGTATATTGAGAAACAGATGTCGTTTGGTCCGCGTGTGCCCAACAGTGCCGCACATATGCAATGTGCTGTATGGCTCATCGAGCAGTTACGTGCCTGCGGAGCAGAAGTGGAGTTGCAGAAAGGTTTTATGCCGGATTATCGCGGTAACAACCAGCAGATCTATAATGTCATCGGTCATTTCTATACGCTCGAGACTATGTCTCGTCCCCGTATCCTCTTGGGTGCGCATTACGACACGCGCCCCTGGTGTGACGAGGAAGAGGAGTATAGCGATCGTTTTTATAACGTACCCGGCGCGAATGACGGAGCCAGTGGAGTAGGCGTGCTTCTGGAGGTTGCCCGTCAGTTAGGCAAACAACTGCAAGACTCCACCTTCCGTACTCCCGTAGACATCATCTTCTTTGATGTAGAAGACAGCGGTGCGCCCGATTTCTATACGGGTCCTGAACGAGATGACACATGGTGCCTCGGTTCGCAGTTATGGGCACGAAGTTATGCGCAGAAAGTGGCGGACCATCAGCCGGTTGTTGCGTATCAATATGGCCTCATCTTGGATATGGTAGGTGCACCCGATGCAGTCTTCCCGCTGGAACTCTTTTCGATGCAGTATGCCTCGAATTATCAACAGCAAATCTGGCATTCTGCTGCGCAGTTAGGTTACGGCGCGATGTTTAGCAACCAATACTCATACCCCATCACCGACGACCATTTCTATATCAACCATATCGCCGGTATTCCTTGCGTCGATGTCATTCATTATGACCTAAGGAATGCAACCGGTTTCCCCGCATGGTGGCATACACGCCAAGACGACCTGCAAAACATCAGTCGTTCGACCCTGCAAGCCGTAGGAGAAGTGGTGATGAGTCTGTTATAAACCCAAGTGAATTCGAAAACGCATGCCCCATTGAATAGTGGGACTGAGCGACCACACCGAATAAAGATCGCACACGCGTAAGATATTTCCCAAACCGATACCAATCTCCGCATAGAAATTATGCGGGGATTGTTGATTTGTAAGGGCAGATAAGTGATTCGCGGATAAGTAGCTGTAAGCCAACTTCGTCTCTACCAGTTCTCGCAAGTGCAACCAGCGTATACCCGGAATGAGATTAAACAGTATTCCCTGCCCATTCCATTCGGCCTGCAGCGCAGCGTACTTATCGCCTATCATCTGCCGTCCGTGCAGGAAAGTGAAGCGGTAAGGATCATAGGCATAACCTTGGTTCGCATTCGCTTGCCAAAGCAGTTCCTCCGGAGCTGTACCAAATACCGCACCGCCTTGCAGCGCATAATGCAATGTACCGCCAATACCTATGTTCGCATGATGCGTCAACATCACGCGTAAGTGTGCATAGACCGAACTCGGCGCATTGGCTCCTTGCCAGTGTCCGGTCTCCAAACCCAGATACAGCACCGGGTATTTCTGCGAATACGCATAGCGGCGCAGGAAATAACCATCGTATTTCTTCTCACCCCAACTGAGACGAGCAATCGTACTAAGCGACTGATACGCATATCCCGCCTGCCAACCTGCCCGAATATACGCGTGCGTCTCTAAACTCGTACCTGCAAGTCCCATTCGCTCACCCCAATCCGCGAACCAATGCAACTGCAACTGCCGTTGACGCATCGCCGTATTGACGCAAAGTGAATCACGATGCAGCGCCTCAAAAGCATAAGCGGTGAAGTCGAAGTTTCCCCATCCCATTGAGTTCTCTCGCAGCAAGCGATCGAAATCATCCACTTCAGACCAAACATACTTATCGTGATACTCCAATTGCAGAATATTCCGTCGCTCTGTCGGCAAATTCACAGAGATACGACCCATTCCTTTCGCCCTGCGATCGCGAATACCATAACCCACAGAAGCCTCTAATGAAACCGTCTTGGACATTTTCTCGTTCGTTCGGAAGGGCAAACCGAAGTGAACACCCTCGTGTTTATTCACTTGCAGAATCTCTTCGATATGACCGATATCCACCGCGGTGCCTGTAGGGATATAACCCGTAGTAGCAATAGTGGCGAACCATTTCGCGGTACGCATGATAGGCAGACTGTCCAGCGCCGCGAAGGCCGAGTCGGTCGGAGTGAGACCGGCTGCGCTGTGAGGTGCGACGGAGTCGCGTGTATAGGTTTCGCCGTTTACAGCTACGCTGTTTATAGCTTCGCTGTTCATTATATTCGTGGTCAGCAGCAGGGTCGGAAAGACCGTACCTGCTTTGTCTGACTTCACGGCGAAATCCAAAATCGCCGATATATGCTCATCCGCTATGGCTCCATCCTCTGTCAAGGTCTGCGAGACATGCAGGTTGTTGACGTAATTCACTGCCACTTCGGCCGGCACGTAGGCCTGCAGCGCCCGTAAAGCAAATGTAGTGGTATCAATGACCATCTCGCCATTAAACGTCGCATAGAACGAGTTTCGTGTTCGGAAAGCAATACGCACCAAACCCGCTTCTGCGGTAGAATCATTTTCGTCTATATAATAGCGGTAATAGAGGTTACCTCCTGTTGCCAACGGGGATAAGAAAGCATGCCCCATGAGTGGCACAGAGTTGGCGTAGAAATTCAGATTCCCCTCATTCCCGATGAGGGTAGAGTAGTCCGTGGAAGAGAGAATAAGCGCTTGCGTGCGTTGGTCATTCGCCGGAATCATCTCTTGTCCCGTCATGCGAAAAGACTGAGTCTCGCGATACAGCGGTAGCACGTACGTACTGTCTTCATTAGAGATCATACCCGCTTGCAAACTGCGCCAAAGGGCTCGCCGCAAGTGCCGTTTATTGATATGCGATACATAGAGCGTCTGTTCGCGTTTTAACGTACTGCTTCTCTCTGCATGCAAAGTTCGGTCATTCTCCGCACGATGTTGTCGCACTTGCCGTAAGATCTCCAAGGCCGGGTTCTCATTCGGTGCTACAACCACCTCTGTCAGCATCGCTGCTTTCTCCCGCATCGCTACTTGCAGACCTGCCATCGCGCCGGGTTCTATCTCATAACGCTGCGTGTAATAACCGACAGCCGAGAAGACCAACTGTGCCTTCGCCTGCATGTCCACCCGTAACGCATAAGAACCGTTCTCGTCCGACGTGGTGCCTATCTTCGTACCCCGAAAATGAATATTCACATTCGGAATGGCTTCGCCCGTCGTCTCATTCACGATCTCACCCACAATAATCGTCTCCACTGCATGCAGCGGAGCAAGGAACAAAGAGAAAAGAAGACAGACAATTATTTTGAGTTGGCGGGATGACATTCTAATATCGCTTTTCGTAAATCCTGCACATCAAGATGCGTATAGATTTCGGTAGTCGCTAAATCTTCATGACCTAACAACTGCTGAATGACGCGCAGGTCCGCTCCGTTCTGCAGAAGATGGGTTGCGAACGAATGGCGTAAAGTATGCGGCGAGACGGTCTTGGTGATACCTGCTTCTTCGCATAACCTTCTTACGATCGTAAACACCATGGCTCGCGTCAAAGGTCTGCCGTACCGATTGACGAAAGCTAAATCCCGTGCTTCGGGTTTAACCGGCCAGGTACTGCGCTCTTGCATCCAGTAACCGAACCATTCCTCCGCGACAGGAGAAACAGGAACCAGACGTTGTTTCGAACCCTTACCTTCAATCAGCAGATAGTGCTCATCCAGATACATACGACTCAACCGCAGGTCTACCAACTCACTCACGCGCAGACCACTCCCGTACAGCATCTCCATCATCGCGCGGTTACGATGACCTTCATTGGAACTGAGGTCTATCGCCTGCATCATTCGGTTCACTTCCTCCAACGAAAGCACCGTAGGCAGGTGTTTGGATTTCTTCGGACTCTCTAACAGTTCCGACGGATCTTGGTCAATATAGTCTTTGTAAAGCAGAAAACGAAACCAGGAATGAATACCCGCTAACACGCGAGCTTGTGTGGCTTCGGATTTGACGGACTTGAAGGTATCGAAGATAAACTCCTGCAGCGCATCAAAATCCATATGCACTACATCCAACTGATGGTCCTTGGCGTACGCACGCAGTTTATCCAGGTCCATCTCATAGCCCTCTACCGTATTCGGTGAATAACCGCGCTCCAAGCGAAGCCAGGTGTGGTATTCTTTGGCTAATGCCTCTTTGGATGTTATTGCTTTAGCCATGGCAGAAGGGGTCCGGTGAAGTAGCAGTTATAGGTGACACGCGAACCGTACGTGTTGCGGAAATAGAGCGTGAGGGCCAGACTGTCGTTTCGATACACAAACGAACCCGAGTCCAACACTTGGATACTCAGCACTTTGTCCTCTTCGATATTGAGAATATACATCCCGTGCGGATAGCCCTCGAAATCCCGTCCGGGCAAGAACGTGAAAGGCTGCGGATCTGCAATACCTTGCTCCGTATAAGGAAGTGAACGATATGTACCTTCTTCCAATAAACTATCCGACACGAAGATATCCGTGATACAGAGGTTATATCCCGTTCCTTTGATACGACGTTCCTCATCCAGTGTTAAACCGTCCGAATAGATATCGAGTCCCACTACGGCATATGGCACAGAGTCATAGCAATGACCATAGATCTGTTCATAGGCAGTGGTGTACTGCTGCGGCAGACCGCGATAGGAAGAAGGCTTATTCGGTGTGCAAGCCACCAGAAGCAGGCACAACAAACAAGGAAGCACTTTTAACTTTCTTGACGGATACCATGCGGCTACAAAACCGAGAGCCAACACCACAGCTGCCACTAACAGGATATCTGCTATCTGCACCTGTACCGGATAGACGGAGATGATATACTCACTCCCTGTACCCAGTTTAAGCCATCCGAAGTGCTGTTGCCCCAGGCAAATAAGCACGCCGATAATAATTCCCAAGAGTGTCCCCAAAGCCGATATAAACCATCCTTCCAACAGGAAGATACGACGAATAGTAGGTTCGTCTGCTCCTAAATCCGATAAGATACGGATGTCTTCGCGTTTATCAATGATGAGCATCGAGAGCGAACCGATGATATTAAAGGACGCAATAAGCAGAATGAAGACCAGCAATAAAATCGTCAACCATTTCTCAATGCGTAAAATTCGAAAGAAATCCGCCTGCTGCTCATATCTGTTCAATACCTTATAGCCCGGGCCTAATACTTTCGCTATCTCGTTTTGTACTTTATCTATCTTCTGTCCTTTCTTCGGCGCGATACGCAGAGCTGTAGCCGTATATTCGTCATATTCGAACAGTCGTTGGGCCAATGGTAGCGATACGAGTATCAACTGATCGTCATATTCAATCTGGTTCACAGCGAACGTACCGGCAATAAACGCATGCTCGTGCTGCAGCGATTTATCGGGACGAAGCATATTGATCCGTCCTGTTCGCTGCGGCGCATACAGGTGCAGTGCTCCGGTGAAATGGGCATTCATTCCCAGTTGTGCCGCCAAACCTTGACCCAATGTGGCGCGGTCGAAGGCTCCGTCCCACACCGAGAAGAAACCGTCCGTGATGATATTGCGCATATTATCCGTAGCCTCAAAGAGCGTATCTACACCTAACACACGTGCCGGCAGTTGGTGGTCTTTGTAGCGCACCAGCGCCGTTTGCTCCAGCTGCATAGAGACGGCTTGGATATCTTCGCGCGCGTACAACGAAACAACAGGCGCTGTGTCTGTGCGCAGCGTCTGACCTTCTTCCGGTACAACTAAAAGAGGAGGATCGAACTCCGAGAACATCTGCTCTACTAACGAACCGAATCCGTTCATCACACTCAGCACACAAATCATTGCTGCAGTTACTACCACAACAGCAGCTGCACTAATACCCGAAACGATATTAATGGCATTGTGTCCTTTCTTGGAGAAAAGATACCTCCAGGCGATATGGGATTCAATGAGCGAGAAGTTCATCTATGCGCTCCATTCGGTCGATTGTTTCATCGAGGTGAAAAACTATCTCCGGGATGATGCGCAACTGATGACGCTCGAGTGCGCCGAGTTCACCGCGTAAGCGATGAGTGTTCTCTTCGATGAGCATCATCGTCTCTTTCACCTTATCTTGAGGGAAGATAGAGACGTAGATATGCGCAATAGAGAGATCTGGCGAAACACGCACCTCGCTCACGGAAATCAGCGTTCCGGTGAGCGTGCGCGCGTATCGCAATAGAATGTCGCTCATGTCCTTTTGAATCAGACGAGCGATCTTGTGTTGTCTAGTCGACTCCATTAAAATTTGTGGCGACCTTCGTCTGCTACGGTCAGTTTCTTGCGACCTTTAGCACGGCGTGCAGCCAATACACGGCGACCGTTAGCGGTTGCCATTCTCTCCAGGAAACCGTGTTTGTTACGACGCTTACGCTGGGAAGGTTGGAATGTACGTTTCATTGTTCTATTAATATTTATGCTCTGTCACAGAGCGGTTTTTACACAAAATGGGCTGCAAAAGTACTGCTTTTTTTTGACATGACCAAAAAAAAACGCATTTTTTTTGCTTTTGAGTGCATTTTTTAGTCAAAAATCTCCATTAACACATCCAAAGAACGCGGATTTTGCCATGTCTCTACATGTTCTTCGAAATAGCGGCATAGTGCTAACAGTTGTTTTTGCCGTTCTGCTCGCGTGGTAGGCAGAGGCGTATCTTGTTCCGGCATAGCAAATCCTAATTTGGCGGCAAAACCGGTTAGAAAAAGCAGATGAAAATTCTGTGGCTCCGAGGTGCTGTCCAGTTCCGTGATGGCTTGCGTAATGAAGTCGTAAAGCGGTTCGTCTTGCATCGGATGCCTTAATACATGGAACAGCACTTCGCTGATAAAGAGCGCAATAGCCCGTTTATGGGGATCGGAGACCGTAGACTGCGGAACGAATTCCAGTTGTGCCGTACGAACCGAACGATCATCGGTCGTCAGTTGCACAATAGAGAGTGGTGTGTATTTACCGGCGGCATTCTTTTTGCCCAGACCATACACCATATAATTAACGCGACCGCCCGCGCGTGTATACGCGTGCAGCACATGCGCTTTATCCGAATGCGGCTGAAGCGACAACACTATCGCATCAGTCGTGCTGTACATAGATGGAATCCACTAAGACACCGTTGTCTAAACGATAGACGCGGAGGTCCAACTGTGCGGGATGAGAAGGTTTAGTCGATTTAGGTTGAATAGTTAGCACACCGTACACGGGTTCTATAAATGCCGTGTCCGCTTTCATCTTGGTGCGCTGCGGCTTGAGTTCGCCCGCCGAGTTCATCACGACAAACGGTGCGCGACGCATATAACTGTGGTCGTGTCCCGCCAACACCAGGTCCGCATCACTTAGCACATGATGATAGAAAGAGAACTCGATGGGATTGACGCGACCCTTGGCGGCAGAAAAAACAGGATGATGCATCAGCACAACAATGAACCGATCTCCGGCACTGTCGATGAGCGCTCGCATCCACGTCAGTGTTCGCGTGAGATACATCACATGTGCCATCGGATTGGTATCCAATACGATGAATCGCACTTGTGGCAGATCGATGCAATAACTGGCTCCCGGTACACCAATCGGTTTATTATCGGTTTGCGGGAACGCCTTCTTCCAAACGGGAGAGAGTTGTTTGTTGATACCTTTGGTATACTCGTGGTTACCCGGGCACACAATAACAGGTGTACCGTATAACGCACTTCGGGTCCATTCGTATAACAAAGCCTGATAGTAATAGTTCTGACCCCTTTGCATCCAATCGCCTACTTGCAGCACGGCATCGATATGCTCGACCCGCGAAGCAATGGCATTATAATCGTCCACCTTCAGGTTGTTATGTACATCGCCCAGTACGACATACGTGGAGGTGGCATTCTTTCCCACAACTGCTTTTATTGAATCAGAGGATGGAAAGGTGTATTCAATGGGCTCTTCCGGCCAGAAAGGCTCTTCGGGCATACCGAACCACGCCTGCCAGCGGACGATGCAGAGAACTGTAACGCCCACTAGCAAGACGGATGCGATAATTATTTCCTTAAGCCATCTTCGCATTAGAAGGGAAGATCACTGGTGCCGTCGCCGGCAGTTGCGTCAAAAGGATCAGGTGCTACGGTCGGTTCAACCGGTTCTGCCGGCGCAGCAGCGGGGGCCGGAGCAGCTGCAGGTGCAGCTGCAGCAGGCTGCGCAGCGGCTTGCGTCATGTCGCCTTGTTGAATCTTCCATGCACGGATAGAGGTGTACCAACGACCGTTGAACTCACGGCTCTCGATATCGAAACTAACGGTAACCAACTGGTCGATATCGCACGGGTTCGCTTTGATACGATCTTCGCCGAACACCTCGAAATGCACTTTACGCGGGTAGTTCTCTACCGTCTCCAGTACATAGGGTTGTACCTTCCACGGGTTGCCGTTACGACCTACACCTTCTTGTGCAGGCAGTACTTGTATGATTTTTCCTACTACTTCCATTGTCTTTAAACTCTAAACTTTAAACTTTCAACTTTTACTCGCCTTTGATAGCTGCTACACCCGGGAGCACTTTACCTTCGATAGCCTCGAGGAGTGCACCACCACCGGTAGAGATATACGAAACCTTGTCTGCCAGACCGAACTTGTTCACGCAAGCTACAGAGTCACCACCACCGATGAGCGAGAATGCACCCTCAGCGGTTGCCTCTGCAATAGCCTCACCGATAGCACGGCTACCAGCGCAGAAGTTATCGAACTCGAATACACCTGCAGGACCGTTCCAAAGGATGGTCTTTGCTCCCTTGATAGCCTTGCGGAAGTTCTCCTGTGCCTTAGGACCTGCATCGAGTCCTTCCCAACCCTCAGGAATAGCATTCGAGGGGAAGATTTTCTGGTTTGCATCGTTAGCAAAAGCATCTGCGCAGACTGCATCCGGAGCGAGAACAAGTTCTACACCGTTCTTCTTTGCTAACTCCTCAACGCCCAGCGCTACATCCAGTTTGTCGAGCTCTACAATCGAACCACCGATCTCGCCGCCGTGAGCCTTAGCAAAGGTATAAGTCATACCACCGCAGAGGATCAGTTTATCTACTTTACCCAGCAGGTTCTCAATGATACCAATCTTCGAACTTACTTTTGAACCACCCATAATGGCTACGAACGGACGTTTGATGTCACGCAGGACAGCATCTACAGCAGCTACTTCTTTCTCCATGAGGAAACCGAGCATCTTGTTGTCTGCATCGAAGTAATCGGCGATGACAGCGGTGGAAGCATGCTTGCGGTGCGCGGTACCGAAGGCGTCCATTACATAGCAGTCCGCGTACGATGCGAGCACTTTGGCGAACTCTTTCTGACGTGCCTTCATCTCTTTCTTTGCTTCCTCGTAAGCCGGATCCTCTTTCTCAATACCTACCGGTTTACCTTCCTCTTCCGGATAGAAACGGAGGTTCTCGAGCAGCAGTACCTCACCCGGTTTGAGTGCAGCAGCCTGAGCTTGTGCTTTCGCGCAGTCCTCAGCGAACTGAACCGGACGACCCAGCGCAGCAGCTACAGCATCTTTGATCTGACTAAGGCTGTACTTAGCCTGTACTTTACCTTTCGGTTTACCCATGTGACTCATGATGATGAGCGCACCGCCCTCATCCAGGATGTACTTCAGGGTAGGCAGCGCACCGCGAATACGGGTGTCGTCTGTGATCTTACCATTCTCATCCAGAGGTACATTGAAGTCAACACGTACAATCGCCTTCTTGCCGGCGAATTTGAAATCTTTGATAGTCATAACAGTAATATTTTAGTTGTTAATATAATTTGCGTTTTTTACCAGTCAATGGAGTTCAAGCGACCTCTATAGACATCGCTATAGGTTTGGATAGCATCCTGTCCACCGAAGAGATAGATGTAGTTATCGCGCACGATGGCGCTTTGTTTCTGTCGCTCCGAGTACTCAATCGGTAATTGATTCTCCGTACTATCGGCTGCATACCAGGAGATACCTTCATTATCGGAGATATAAATATCGCGACCGAAATAGGTCTGCTTATCATCTACGCCGCCGAAGAGCATCAGTTGGTCGTTATACCAAACTACCGATATGCCGGTGAGGCTGGTGAACTTCGGTCTATCGATCGAGAACTCTTCCAAACGGTATGTGCCATTTGGCAGTGGGTGGGTTGAATATTCCAAGTTCCAACGGGTGTTGAGTGACTGACCATTCTCGGCAAAGCCTCCAATAATCATTGCGCGTGCCCGTTCGCTGGCGTTCTGGAAACAAACCGCACCGAAATCACTGATGGGGAAGTTATCCGTCGGTTGTAGTCCGCTGAGGCTCAGTTTGCCTTCTTCGTTCACATATGCCAGTTCGTATCCCGCGCCGTTATCCACGAGTGCCCATACGCGGTCATTCCAATAAAGTAACATCGTGATGACGGGGTAGTCCACCGCCTCGGATAGCCAGGTGATACCATCGCTGCTGTAGTAGATGTAATACCCCTGCCCGTAATAGAGCATTGTGTTGTCACTTATTATCTGGCGCACACGTGTGCCGGCAGGTAGCCCGGTGGGCGAACCTAAATCCAGCCAAGTAGCGCCGTCCGAGGAGGCGTAGGTGTGAAGTGCAAAACCATTGGAACTGATCAGCACAAAGTCATCATTCAATTCCAGCGCACGCTGTTCGCTATCATCAATCGGATAGATGGCATCCGTCAGTTTGGTCCATGTAAACAAATCCGGGTCTACTTGATGCACCGTAGGACAAATCTCATATACTTTGGTGGTTGTGCGGTCCGATGAAACAATAGTTAGATAGATAGGACGCTTGCTGAAATCCAAGGTGTCATAGCCGGTAAGCGAACAAGTGGTATCGGGCGTCGCTAAAACGACACGACTTGGTGTCGCTGCGAACACAAACTTAGGTACCACTTTCTCAAGACTGGTGCCGAAGAGCATCGAGTCTTTATTCCAAACAAGACCGGTATCGAGTCGTTCTTCTATAGTAAAGGTTGTGGACAAACCCGGCATGGTATCGTTCTTGGCAAAATAGAACGAATTGAGTTTCGCAACCGGCGAAGTGGTAGAACCGGAGCTATTTGTCTCGCATCCTACTAAAAAGAGCGGTGCAAAAGCAATAATTATGTTGAAAAATTTGCGCATGTCGTTTTTTTTTAGTACCTTTGCAGCCGCAAAGGTAAATGACCAATAACCAATTAACAATGACCAATTAGCAATAATCAATAATTTATATGTTATTTGAATCTCAAATCCATGATTTAAAGATGATCTGGCCCTGGAGCCGTATTCCTCGGGAGCAGGCCGCGCTTCGTGCTATTGTGGAGCAGCAGCGTCGTATGATGAGCGCCGAGGAGGTGGCTGAGCAGTCTGCGGCTATCATGGCTCAGTTGGAGCAGATGTCGGCTTTCCGAGAGGCGCAAACGGTGTTGCTCTATTACCCTATTCATAATGAGGTGGATCTCCGTCCGTTACTTACTAAGTATGAGGGTCAAAAAACATTTCTATTACCTGTTACCCATCGTCGCTCGATGGAGGTTCGTCCTTATGACGGCGAGGACATGATGCGTAAGGGTCATTTTGGCGTGCCGGAGCCGCAGACAGAGACTTGGCGTGGATCCATTGATCTCATCATTGTGCCCGGCGTGGTGTTTGATCAGCATTGTCATCGTATTGGTCGTGGAGGCGGTTATTATGATAAGTTCTTAGCTAAACATCTTCGTGCTAAGAAGATAGGAGTTTGCTATTCTTTCCAGTTGAAGAAACATACTATCCCGCACCTGTTGCGCGACCAGAAGATGGATCGTGTGGTTACTCCTCAGTTATCCATTGGATAGTCGGTTGACTTTCGCGTATACGTTGAATCTCACGGTCCCCTTCGGCCGTGAGTTTTCTTTCTCCCTTCCGATAATAATAGATGACGCCGTACAATTGACATTTCATCATCTTGGCGTACGGCAACTCATTGCGATAATACTCCTCCACCAGATTCCATATATTCAGGATCAGTTCGTCCGCTTGTTTACGCAGCGGTTCCAGGTCTCCGTGCACGCGCTCGGTGTTCTGCACATGGAACGTATGCTGGCGCTGGTGCTCGCAGAAGATGTCGTAATGCACCTTCACCTTATTAATCGCCGGGTTATAGATCGGGAAACCACCATTCGCCATTCGTTTCTGTTCACCCTCGATGATCTTCTTTCCCCAGTCAAGCAAGTATTCCTCCGTACTCAAGTCGGGCACTACATGTTGGTGCGGGTCCAGTCCGTATAGCAGTTTCTGCTCTTTCTTAATCTCTCCACGGATAACAGCCAGGTTCAACACCTGAATGAAATGAGAGATATACATACGTGCGTTCTGCACGATATGACGATACTGCTTATTGGCATTAACGGTAGAGGTGTAGTTGTCTTTCGATTGCATGACGGTGTTTTCGAACGACACGAGGAAGCGTTGTGCTTCACTTTGCACCTTATACGGCAGCACTTGCTCCGTATAATCCGCTATCTGCGCCCGCTGAATAGCATTCTGCAAGGCGTGTAAACGGGCTAAATCCGTGTTGGGTAAACGACGATAAGGCATTTTATTGACGATTTATGATTTTCTAATAGCAAGTTGTTCCGCCAATTCGCGGAGCGTCTCTGTAGCGCTGTTCGCGGGCAGGAGATCGAGTTGCGCCAGTGCTTTGGAGGTGTATTCTTCCAAAACTACTTCGCAGGCCTCACGTACACCTAAACGGTTGTACAGAACTGTAACGGCCGCGATCTTCTCTTCCTTCTGTTCTGTTGACATCAGCCATTGCAGCAGTTCTGCTTTGGACTCCGCATCGGTCGTCTCGAGCGCAGTAAGCAGCAGAATAGTCTTCTTGTTGCAGCATATATCTCCGCCGATGGCCTTGCCGAAGGTCTTGGGGTCGCCGTACACATCGAGGATATCATCTTGAATCTGGAAGGCGATACCGATATTCAGACCGTATTGATAGAGCGCTTCCTGTTGCGCAGGGCTGGCGCCGGCAATGTAACCCCCGATACGCATGGCATAAGCCAAGAGAACCGATGTCTTGAGCTCAATCATCTTCAGATAGTCCTCAATGGATACTTGATTCATGTGCTCAAACTCCATGTCATACTGCTGTCCCTCGCATACGCCGGTAGCCATTTCGTTGAACCATTTAAGGACCTGCGGCAGTTTGGGAGCCGGCACTTGTGCCAATAGTTTGTATGCTTCGATGAGCATCTGGTCACCCGAGAGGATGGCTGTGTTGTCATTCCATTTCACATGAACGGTCTCTTGTCCGCGACGTACCTCCGCTCGATCCATCACATCGTCGTGGACGAGTGTGAAGTTATGAAACACTTCCAAAGCCAGAGCCGCAGGCAGCACGTCGTCCATTGAGTTAATCAGGCCGCCGTTGATCACTGCTTCAGCAGCGATGATCGCTAAATGCGGACGAAGACGCTTACCTCCGGAAGCCAAGGTGTACTCAATGGGTTCATACAAACCTCTCGGCTCCTTGTTCCAGTTTAACTTCGCTATTTCTTTGTTAATATCCAGCATCTTTCAATTTTCAATTTTCAATTCGAGAACTTGTTCTCGATAATATCCGTCAGTACTTCTTTGATGTCGAGTCCGGCTGCGCGCACCTGCTGCGGGATAAAACTGGTAGCGGTCATGCCGGGCGTGGTGTTGACCTCGAGGAGCATCAGCTTCACATCCTGCAAACAGTCCCCTGTTCCCTGTAGCCCTTTAATGATCCAATCCACCCGGATGATACCTTGCGCGCCGATGATGTCGTACAGACGGAGGGTCTCCGCCTGAATCTTATCGCGTATCGCATCAGGTATGCGCGCCGGCGTGATCTCATCCACTTCGCCTTTGTATTTCGCGTCGTAGTCAAAGAACTCGTTATGGGTAACTACCTCCGTGACGGGGAAGGCGACGGCTTTATCCTTGGTCTTATAGACGCCGCAGGTCACCTCCGTGCCCTGCATGAAGGCTTCGCATATGACCTCGTTGCCCTCTTGGAAAGCGCGTTCGATAGCGGGATAGACATTCTCCACCGTCTTCACTTTGGTGCAACCGAAGGAAGAACCTCCGATGTTGGATTTGATGAAACAGGGCAGCCCCAAGGTATCGGCGATCTTCTGCGCGTTGGGCCATTTCTGTCCGGCGCGAAGCATGATACTGTTGGCGATATGGAAGCCGAAATAGGAGAGATAGTGGTTGCAGGCGTATTTGTTAAACGTCAGCGCGGCCGCGAGCACGCCGCAGCAGCTATAAGGCAGACCGATCATATCCAGGTATCCCTGGAGGATACCGTTCTCACCCGGCGTACCATGGATAGTGATATACGCGAAGTCGAAGGTATGTCTCACGCCCGCACGCGTAAAAGAAAAATCATTCTTATCGATAGGACATCCGTCCTCGGTATGCCAATCTTGCGCTTTAAGGATTACGATAGTCACATCGTAACCCGCTTCGCTAATCCATGTCTTCAAGCCGGCAGCAGAACGCAGCGACACCTCATGTTCGCTACTGTCTCCGCCGGCGATAATTGCTATTTTGCGTTTCATCATATGGCTGTATAAAAGTATCCTTAGATATATAATCCAAAATCGGCTACAAAATTACAACAAAAATTGCACATATGCAAACATTCGGGTGTTTTTTTGCGAAAAATAGAATTTATTCTATTAATTTTATTGTTAGGTTCTGATTTGGCTATTCGAAGCTGAGATATGGAGCCAGGCGCTCGAGCTCTTGTTCGGAGAACTCGTTGAGCGTACGGAGGTCGTCGAGGGAGCGCAGTCTAATCTTTTGTCTGCGGAGGTTATAGACCGCTTTCGCTTGCTGAAAACGGAGGTACGGATGCTGTTGCAGCACCTGAATACTACTGCGGTTGACAGGCATAGTTCGCACGTCTTCGGGATTGATAAAGAAATGAGAGACGAGCGTATCGATATGAAGCGGCGCAAGGGTAGAATCCGATAATTGGTCGAGACTGTAGAACCCGCCTAACTGTTCGCGATAGGATGCGATACGTTTAGCGGCATAGGGACCGATCCCTCGGATGAGTTGCAGTTCAGCCGTGTCGCAGCGGTTGAGATTAAGAATCGTATCTTTCTTGATGCGTTTCGGAAAACGAAAACCTACGGAGTCGCGCCATAGCGAGTCGGCGATACGGAAGGAGTCGTATTGCTGTTGCCGAATACGTTTCCATTCATCCCGTCGCATAGAATCAGCCAGTCGAAACGAGTCATAACGTTGCTCCCGTTCTGCTGCCCATTGTGCGTAACGAAGCGAGTCCACCAAACGCATGGAGTCTTTGCGCTCTTCCCAAGAGCGACGCGGTTTCTTTTCAGGAAGATCAGGAAGAACAGGTTGTCGAGAAGGCCAGACGGCATAGACGATCCATCCGACAAGCGCAATGCAGACGAGGATGAGTGCCGCTATACGTTGTTCTTTACTTAACATAGGCCTCTTTGCTTCCGTCTGCTAAATGGGTTGTGATGATGTCGCCGGGTTGCAGTTCTGCGACCGAACGCACCACTTTGCCGTTCTTGGTGACGAGGCTGTAACCTCGACGATAGATATGCTCGGGGTTGCAGGCAGCAAGTCGTTGTTCAAGCAGTTCGATGCGATGCTGGCGAATGAGCAGTTGTCGTTCTCTGGTGCGTTGTAGGCGGATAATCAGGTCGGCGATGCGGTTCATCTGAGCGTCCATCCGATGGATGAGCCATTCAGCCACCGCGGTAGGCGTCTTAAGCGCTTCATGGGCCACGAGGTCGAGTACAGAGATATCACGTGTATGGCCGATACCACTGAGAATAGGCATCTCGAACTGCGCACAAACCGCACATAATTCATATCGATCAAAACAACTGAGGTCTGTGGTAGCACCTCCGCCACGGATGATGGCGACTGCGTCGTATCGGTGATTGGTGATTTCGTCCAGAGCTGCGAGAATGGATTTCTCGGCCGCTTCGCCTTGCATGATAGCCGGAAAGAGTTGCAGCAGGAAGGGGTAGTTGCTGTGCTCCAATTGGTGCTTGAAATCTTCGTACCCTGCCGCATTCGGTGAAGAGATGACAGCAATGCGTCTAATAAGAGTAGGTAGAGACAGTAATTGCTGTGCGTCAAGCAATCCGTCCGCTTTGAGTTGCGCGATCGTCTGTTGGCGTTGACGCGCGATGTCGCCAAGCGTATAAGAAGGGTCAATACCCACAATAGAGAGACTCAAACCATAGACCGGATGATACTGCACCTCTGCTTCTACGAGCACCGCCATACCGGGTTGCAGACGTTGACCGGTCTCGGACTCAAAATATGCCATCAGCATTTCTTGCGTTCCCGTCCAGCAGGTTGCACGCATCTTGGCGGTTTTGCCGTCTACGAGTTCGAGATAAAGGTGTCCGCCTTTCTCAGAGAGGTTACTGATCTCTGCTTTCACCCAATACGAAGAGGCCAGACTATCGTCCAGCGCTTCGCCAATAAGGCTGCATAAATCGCTAAGCGATATAGGTAAGTGGTATTGAGTTCCGGGAGATTTTAGTGTCGCCATGGGTCGCAGAGGATACAACGTTCTTTGCCTTGGAAACCGAAGAGCACGGTGAAACGAATACCTACGTTGAGGTGTCGCATCCAGTATACCTGTGCGTCCGCGGTGGAGAAGGCGTGATGGAACTGATAGGTGGGGAAGTCGAAGATGGTCTCCATCGGCGTCTCATAGAATGTCTTCTTCGTATTCGGACTTACATCTAAGATACCGAAGTCCGCATAGGCTGCGAAACGCAGACGACAGTCCAGACGATCACCCGGACGAACACGATATGATTTAGGATTCTGGAATGTAGTATATTCATATCCTATCTCGCCGTGTACCATCAGGTCCAGTTTGATTTGCAATTTCTCGTCAGTCCGTTCGATCGGCACATCCTTACGGAAACCATGGTTATCCATCTCTTCCCAAACACCTACGTATCGCTCATAGACGCCGGTGGTAGTACCCGTCAGTTTCTGACGCGTGTTGCCCCAAAAGGAGTAGTTGACATGTACGCCGGTCAGGAAATACCCGATGCCTCGTGCACCTAAGATATAATGACCTATATAGAGCGGTATCTGTGCATAAAGTTGCTGATAGCGATCGGTGCGGTCGTAGAAGTTGTGCCTGAGCGTGTATTCAACATCCTGACCATTCCATACGTCATGCATGTGCTCATGAATAATCAGGGTGTCGCCGATGAAGTTGGAGGCACATTGGTAACCTAATCCGACACCTGTCTGAATAAGCAATCCGCTATACTGATATTCGTATACAAGACGCAACCCCGTATTCGCACCTCCCGGCAAAGAGGACACACGCGGCATGTTATTGATCGCCGCACTCCATGCGCCTTCGGCGGAGAAACCGAGTAAGTGGTGCGAACCCGTATATTGGGAGGCATGGAGACCGAAGAGCACATCGGTCTTGTTCTCCACATCTTTGGTGGTGAACTCGCCGAGGTTGGCCAGCCGGTTTTCCCACCGTTCAGCCATCGAGTAGCGTCCCTGCGCTTGCAACCCAAGGGGACAGCCTACTACCAACAGCATAATATAGAATTTTATTCTATGCATTTACTGTTTACCAATATCTTAATCGCCCTGTAGGGCTCTTCGGGTGTATCGTTAGACCATAATTGAACGATGTACATGCCTTCTTTCTGCGGTACCTCAATCTCGGTTACATCGGCGCGGAAGACACCTTCACTCACAAACATTCCTTCTGCACTTGTCACGCGATAGCTACCGTCTTTGCGCGAGAGGATGTAGGTGTACGGGTGCGCAGTGCAGACATAGGTCGGGGTGACGGAGAGGTATCCCATGGTAGGCGCAAAGTCATTATCGATGACGTTTGCGTGTGCTTCGATGGCGCAAGTGGGGAAGAGTAGTTCTTCTCCTTCGCGCTGCAGCTCAACATGATACGTAGCGCCGGGCACCAGTCCGTCGGGCAGATGCAGATAGGGATTGTTCTGCTCGGGCATGAGGATGCCGTCTTCGTACCACCGGTAAGAGGTCCAGGTATATCCTCCATTGTATTTCTCGTTGAGGATAGCGATGACATCGCCGTGACGTTGCTCCAAGATCCATTTCGGATAACTCAAGAGGAAATACGAGTCTGCGGAGCAGTCAGTCTCTTTATGCTGACAGATACCGTTGTCCACTACCAAACGAATCGGGTAGAGGTCCGGTTTTGGGTATTGCGTCTTATCGCCATCCCTGTAGGGGATAGGAATAGAGATGACCATGGTATCGGAATAGGAGGTGATCGGCATATCTTCGATATCTTCGAACCCGGCTTCGTATCCCTTCTCGTCGAAGTAAACGGAGTACGAGAGCGGTCGTGCACTGGTGTAGGTGTACTGCAGTTCGAACGCCGTCTCGCTCTGGCACATCGCGTTCTCCACCCATATGGTAGGCACGGTAGGGGGTATGACTTCGATATGGGTGTATATGAAATGGCGACAACCCGCCTCATTGATCGTCGTATCTTTATACCATCCGTCTTGGGTGTAATGATGTTCACCCACTACCAGCGTGTCTCCGATACAGATCTGCTCGAGGTTGATCTCGAAGGTGGTGTCCGCGACGGTGAGATAGAGGTGGTAGATGCTGTCGCATCCCAGTTCGGAGGTGAGGCTGTCGGCGATGAAGTATTCTCCGGGCGTCATATGCTCGAAGTAATGGCTCCGCCACCGGAGTGTGTCGTCGGCACAGAGTTGGAGACTGTCCTCATCGAAGTACGCGGTGTTGACCTGCAACCGCATCTCATAGATGGAATCGCAGTGGTCGATGGTGTAGAAGCTGTCGCACAGCTGATATACACCCGGATTCAGTCCGGAGAGGATGCTGTCGCCATAGAGGCGGCTATGCCAGGTATATCTCTCGTTCGAACAGATCGTATCGTACGTTATATGCCGATAGGAGGGTACCACATGCGCTTTGAGCCGATAGACCGAGTCGCAACCGAACTCGGTGAACAGGGAGTCGATGAAGACGGTGTCGTACGGTTGGACAAAGGTGTCCACATCGTATTCCTTCACCCAACCGGACCATTCGTGGTTGAGGCTGTCGGAGTAATAGGCTTCTCCGGAGCAGACGGGCGACTTAGCGGAGTCGTTGAAGAGATAGGCATGGTGGAAGGTGAGGTAGTATTTATAGACGATACTATCGCACCCGTCAATACCGGGGAAGTGTACATCCACTGCGTCATCCGGACGTGGGCGACCGGGGCTCCACACCTCTGTAGCTACGATGCGTATGGATCCGTCGTCCCGGAAAAGGGTATCGTAGTGGAAGAAGGAGTAGTTATCGCAGATATCCTTATGAATAGGAATAGAGATAAAAGGCTTGATGAAATAATCGAGTTTGAAGACCGAGTCGCAACCGTCTTGGGTAGTCAGACGATCGTAGTAGACGTTGGAGGACGAGATTTCTCTGCCACGCCATGTGATGGCATCGCCGAAGCAACCCTTACCTTTGTTCTCGAAGAGATAGGTCGGTTTGATGGTCAATTCAAAATGCACGACGCTATCGCAGCCCTCTACCGTCTTGAGGGTATGATGCAAGGTGTGGCGCACGATCGGATAATGAGTCGTAGACGTATCTTTCTCTGCTCGTGCGATATGGGGTTCATATCCGATAGAGTCGCGGAAATAGTTACCCTGCGTATCGCTGAAGATGAAGATATGTCGGTTCTCGTTGTCGCAGACCGTGTCATACACCGTCGTGTCATACGAAGGAGCCACGCGCAGCGTGAGGTAGAAGATCGAGTCGCACTTATGGATGGTACTCCAGGTCACCGTATCCAGATAAGTAGTATCGGACTTCACGACGATCTTATACTTCGCTTTCTCGGCGGCTGTACCAACGAATTTCTCACCGCGGTAGTATTGTCCCTGCCATGAAGTGGTATCATAGTCGCAGAGCAGTTTGTTGTTGTAGATATGATAAACCGAGTCAATACGCAGACGCAGTACATGAATCGAGTCGCACCCATGCTCGGTAGTGTATAAAGAGTCATAGAAGACATAGATGCTGTCGCTCTTGAGTGTCTCGGTTTTGATGACGGTGTCGTGCCATGAATAAACGGAACCTTGGCAGACGCTATCCAGTTCCTCTTTGAGATAGGTGCGATAGATGGTGATACGATGCAGCACGGCGCTATCGCAACCGAGTTCCGAAGTGGCGGTATAGGTGGTGTCGAAGGTGAAGGAAGACTTGCCGGCAGGTACAGCCACTACACTATCGGGATCCTGCGGTCTGTCCGGGGCGTTGACGCCATAGATGAACCGGTCGAAGAAAGGCAGCACCTCGTTATCGCACATGCTGCGTTCGGTGGTGTCCACCGGCACGGTATAGACAGAGTCTATGTGCAGTTTGAGGTATCGTGTCGAGTCGCATCCGTGGATGGTATGGAACTTCAGGGCGTAGATGAAATCTCCGGCATGGTAGGTCGGTATAGAGCGCACGCGGTTGTTATCCGCATCGAGGATAGAGTCGGGTGCGACGAAGGACGGGTCTTGGTCTTCCCATACGAAACTACTGAACTGGCAGGCGTTATATACCGGCGTGGTGTCCGCATAGATCGGATTTACCATGAGGTAAAGTAACCAGATACTATCGCATTCGAACGAATCCGTCTTTTGTTTGTCTTGCAGAATGAACGTTCCCGCATCTTTGAGCGAGAAGGGAGCTACATCCGGGTGACCGTCCCATTGGAATTGCTCAGCCGTATCCTGACAGACGCTCATATACACTTTCTCCAGATAACTCGGTGCACGGTACAATCTCAGATAGAAGATAGAGTCATAGCCCAGCACGGTCTCGTATCTATCTTCGTAGATACTATCCGTTTTCACCGCCGGAAAATCTGTGATGGTTTGTCGCTCAAATGGAGCACCTTCTTTGCAGTATTCCGGTCGCTCCTCCATCCATACGAACTGGCCATCGTTTTCACAGACATAAGCGGAGACGGTATCGCGGAAGACGCTACCGATGCGCAGGAAGAGCACGCGTGTACTATCGCACTGGACACCATTCACGGGGTTGGTCAAGAAATGCCGCACCACAAAGGTGGTGTCCGTCGTGATGAGCGAGTCATAGTGCAGTGTGGTTTTCGTACCACCGTAACTCATTCCTGTAACCGGCCAATAACAGGTGTCCTCTTGCGTCTTCATCACCGTATCGACGAGGTAATAGGACGGTATGACGGTGAGGTTGATGACGTAGACGGTGTCGCACCGTGAGTCATCGTATTCGTCGAAGAAAGCCGGTTGGTCAAGCGGATAGGTCTTCAGCACAACGCCGTTATGATCTTTCCATTCGAAGATACCGTCCTTCACGGAACAGATCGTGGTATCGGTTCGTTCGTACAACTCAGCACTCGCCAAGTAATCGAGACGGATATGATAAATCGAGTCGCACCCATAGCGCGTGGTGAACCGGTCGTAGTAGTCGTTTGTCTCCCTCAATTCGCCGCGTATGGAGTCCCGGCCGGAGTGGTCTTTTCCCATCCACCGGTAGTACTGATGTACGGTATCGCCCAAGACGGGGTCGTAGTGCAACTTGCACCAGGTAGCTGTGTCGTTGAAATAATAGGCTTTCGGGATGATAAGTGTCAGCGCGTGAATCGAGTCGCAGCCCTTCAGACCTCCGTTACACTCCGCGCAGGTCTGCGTGAACATCGTATCGCGGAACGTGCCTATCCATGCCTGCGCTGCGGCATCCCATTTCATGTCGTCGTTGACGGTGTCTTTGAGTCCGATCGTACGAACGGCCGTGCCGTACTGAACCGGCCACCGATAGAGCGAATCCGGGTTCTCGTTATAACACATCGTATCCCTTTTCTCAAAGTAATAGGTCGGATGGATGAAGAGGTGCAGTTCGTAGATCGAGTCGCAGCCTTTGAAGGCAGGGAAGCCTTCTTCCTGCTGGCAGGCACATTGTTCGGTTTTGAACTTCACGAGGAGGACGGTGTCTTTTTTGATGACTTCTCCGTCAAAGGCACTCTTGCTCTTTTCGCCCCGGAAGACTTTTCCGTGATAGAGCGTATCTTGGTTATCGCACAGATGAATCGTATCCACAAAACGGAAGGTATCGCAGATAAAGACCTCAAGGGTCACCAGTGAGTCACACCCGGCTTGGGTCTGATAGTCGCGATGGAAGGTATAGCGTTTGCCGGATTCGAGTTTGTACACCCACGGCTCGACGTATCCTTCTCCTTCGCCCTCTTTGACAGTAACGAAACGAGTCCTTTCGGCATGGTCGCCGAGGATGCTCAGGTCGCGTTGGTCGGGCATGCTGTCATAGAAGAAACGCAGGGTGTCACCCAGACAAACTATCCGATAGAGGGTATCGTTGAACTGGCGTGTGACGCGCACCGTGGTCTTGAGGGTGTCGATGTCTTCTCCGCCGCACATGAGTTGGTCACGATAGAGGACGGCCTGCACTTCGTATTCGAAGAACTGATGGCGGTCTTCGATGTCTTCTTCGGGTAAGATGAACTGGTATTCATACTCCTGTTTATTTCCGGTGATAGGGCCGTTGATGGGGAAACCTTTTACAATTTTTCCGTTCTCCGCACCTTTGACACCCGTCACATCATAGATAGCCCATTCGATCTTCTTAATGGGTTTCTCTGCGGGAGTCTCAACCGCCCATGAGACGGACATACTATCGCATATGATTGCGGTATCGAGGCGTTCCTTGCCTTCGATCCACTCGTTCCATTGACGCTGATACCATCCGTGACCGTCGAGACTATCCATGTCATAACTGCCACGAGACATGATCTCGTTCGTGTTGGTCACATAGATCGAGTCGTGCGGTTGAGGCGGTTTAAAACCAAGCGTGTAGTAATAACCCTGTGCGTCCGTTAAACCATAAACAGTTCCGATGAAGCCGTCGCCCGAACTCTCTATCAGATGATAACTGGAGGTGTTGGGCAGCGGGATATGGGCGTACGACAGGTCGTTGTTCGAATGGAACTGATAGAACGTAGCCGTGACAGCTCCGCCGTTGAGCGTCAGTTTATCGGTGTCTTCGGTCTTCGTGATCACATACGCGAAGAAGTGCTGCGGAGTCTTGGTTCCGCCTTGCGGGTCGAGGGGTTCGGTGAACATATTCATCGACTTGACGCGATGGTTCCACGCCGGCATCATCGCATTGGCGGGATCGCCGTAAGTATAACATACATCATCGAACGCGGTGGTGGTACAGAACTCGTTGACGGCAGCGGAGGTGATGTAACTGTAACATAAGATCGGCTTGCCGGGATCCACACTGCGGATGGTCACTTCCTTTCGCTTGGAGTCATTGATGGCGATGGGGGGTGTGGTCTTACCGGCCTCGTTAAGGAGGACCGAGTTGGTCTCAGTCAGCCCCGTCTCGGCGTTGTAAGTCTTGATTTCTACGTCCGTGTTCGCATAAGCTGCTGTGACGAGCGCGTAGTTGATGCGGGTGTTCTCTAAATTGGTCAGATAGAACTCCGTGCCCCATTGTTCGATAGGGATGGCCTGCTCCATCATGAAGTCTTGCGAGTAGGCTTCGCGGTTCGGGATACCGGTCTGTTGGTTACCGTTGAAGACCGCTATCGGTTTGTCGGAACAGATTGTTGTACCGCTCAGGTCCACCATGAAATCTTCCCCTTCGTGCTCTTTGGAGGCAATGAGGTACGCTTCGCCCTTGGATAGATTCAGGGTGATGGTCGTGCCGGCGGTGGTTTTGCCGCCGTAGGTATCGAAAGTGGGTACAACTTTAACGGTCGTATTGCTCTCCGTAGCTACGATGGCCAACTGGGTGGATTTGAGGTCTTCGGGATACGTCTGCACGATATATTCCTTTCCCAAGAACCGTGTCGGGATGACGAGCGAAGCATCACGGGAAGACAAACCGGTACCACCGTCACGGCTGTAGAGGAAGCAGGAGAAGACTTTATCTTTCGACCCTTCTGCGGCATAGACGTGCACACCTTTGTACTTCTGTACTTCGCTCTCGAAGAGGTAGATATCCTTGGCGAAACTGTTGTTGTCGATGGTATGGGTGACGGTCGCTCCGGCGTTCACGTGCACCGTGGTAATAGGTACGTTTCCAGCCGCGATGACGACATCCATTTCCTCGCGTGCAGAGATAGCCACCTTCATCTCGAACTTAAACTCCGGATTGTTCTTGTTCGCCGGGTCCTCCGGGTTGATCATGTTGTTGTTCATGAACGTCAACCAGAAGTCGTTACCTTCGGTGGTTAAAGCCGCGCGGTTACCTCCTAACCAGTTCGGGTCGTTACTTATCAACGACGAGGCTGCTCCTATCCATTGCGATAAAAGCAGAGCACAGACAAATACTATGTATCTGACAGATTTCAAACTAAATCTATCTTATCTCTATTCCGGAGGCGGTATAGGTTTTCTCGCCGCGCAAGATAATTAATTGTCCGTCGCGCAAAATCTTAGTTGCGCCAATTGCCTCGTTCACATCGTGGATACCTTCTGTATAATACTCATCATCTGTGTAAAAAGGCATCTCCCCTGTGAAGGAGAAGTTGTAAGTATTGGTATCGTCGCATGTCAGGAATCCGCTGATCTTATAAACAGCTCCCTCTTTGGACACAGCAACCATTCCGTCCTCGTCCATCCATGTCCTATCCAAAGCACTCTCTCCGTACTGATACCATGTCGTCTCACCTAGGGAACCGTTTTCCATCTCATACGTTCCGGTCAAGTCTCCTTGGGCAGCAGGATAGAGGTCTAACGTGATATACGGGTACTCCGGATTGGATTCTTGCATCAGATAAATGGTGTAATTAGGTTTGCCTTCATCTTCCGAGATCTCCGATTCATAGACAGCATCTGCTTTGTCAAATTCCAGGAAGATAGTCTCACCACCGGTCGAGCCGCCACCGCAGTCCAACTCTTCGGTCGGGTTGGCATCGAAATACACGCGAACGGCATAACAACGCACCTGCTTCGGGCATGAGATGGTCACAGAGGTTTCATTAATATCTTTGATGATAACGACAGGGTTGCCTTCGTAATCCTCTTCCAATTCTCCGGGACTGCAGAACTCAATTGTTCCGTGGTCAACTTCCGCGTTAAACTGCTTGCGTACCATTCCGGAAATAGCCAAACCTTTTATCTCTTTGGTAGCCTCAAAAGTCAAGGTATAATTGGCATTGCAGTTGAAAAAGGCAGAGGTGGTGTCTGTTCCTTTTATAATAGAACCCATGTCGCAATGAACCAGAATGTTATTGTCAATGAAAGCATATTCGGCCTTCAAAACGGTCGTATCCTTCGGGAAGATAGCCGTCGGTTCGGAATAAACGAAGTCTCCGTCCAAATCGTCTCTTGTCGGCAATGGATCAGGTTCATCAGGAATGATTACTATCGGTTCTCCGTCAATTAAGATCCGCTGAATCTGACGCTGACCCTTTCCTGTCAAGGTGAATACTACACTTGTGGCATTTCCGGTCCAACTATCCACTTTCCAGTCGCTGAAACTCTCAGAAACACCACCGCTGACCAGTGTGCCGGTGGATGCGGAAAGGCCTGCGTATTCTTTGTTCGATGCGCAACTCTTTGCAAATACCATTTGGATATTTTTCAACGGTTCGTCCGAGGTGAGTGTGATGGTATTGCCTAAATAAAGACGCATGTCGGATGGCTGGATTTCTGGATTCCAGGATTCCTTATAGTCCGGCGCGTTCTGCGTGTTGCTGCCTTGCGCCAAGCTGATGGTATAACCGTCCTTGGTCTGATTCATGTCAGCCGAGGAGGTGAACGTAAATTCTGTTTCCGCCATCGCACTCAATGCGAAACAAACAGCAACTATTAAAGCAAAAAATTTCTTCATGAATTGTAATTTATTTTGAAAAAAGCGTGCAAAGGTACGTTTTTTTTGTGACATATGCAAGCGTACGCGCGTTTTAGGTGCGTTTTTTTGCAATAATTGCATATAAAAACAGCAAAAGTAGATAATATATAGCAACCATTACACCATTTACACTTGCCGAGACTGTACTTCCGGGCAGCTGTTCTATCCATTCCACCGAATGGTTCATTGCCCATGCCAACGCCCAGGTAATTTTACTAAAGAGCACTCCTGTCGTACTGCCGCCTAACGCGATGCTGATCAATCCGCAAGGCACCAAAAACGTGGCAATAGGTAATACAATCAGGTTCGTCAGCAGGAAATACGTGCTCACCTGCCCGAAATAATACATCGTGATCGGCATCGTACCTATCTGTGCTGCAATTGAGATAATGATAGTGCCTAATAACCAACTGAGGATACGGCCATACCAACAATAATCCCATTCCCGACTGTGGAAGACATATTCGGCTTTTTTTGCAAATAGCACGATAGAAAACGTAGCAGCAAAACTCAGTTGAAAACTGACGCTCCATAAATCGGTAGGGCGAACGAGCAGAATCAGTACCGCTGCTGCAGCAATCGTATTGATGGAAATGGCCTGCCGATAGCACATCCGTCCGATCTCAAAAATTGTTACCATCAGTACGGCACGCACTACCGAAGGTGTCATGCCTGTTAACCAGGCGTAACCCCACATCGCTACAATAATAACACCACTGATCGCCCATCGTCCGACGCGGTTCTCATGCAGGGGTTTGATGCGTCCGCCCAAAGTAAGAAGCCATAGCAACAAGCCATACAGAATTCCGGTGTGCAAACCACTCACGGCCAGCACATGTGCCGCACCCGAGGCCTGAAAATGATGCTTCAGCTCAGGATCCAAGTCTTCTTTGTAACCTAAGGTCAACGCACCTATGGTGGCTAACTCATCGTCTTCTACTCCGGCTGCGGCTAAACGCTGGTAGAGTCGTACTTGCAGCGGTACGCGATGCGTCTTGGCGGGCAAAAGAAGGTAATCCTTCGCAAAAGCTCTGCCTACGGAGCGACTCCATTCGATGTGAGTGCGCGCCACAACCGTATCGCCGTATGTAGGTAAGGTCTTCGTGCTGTCGCGCAGCAGATAGAGATACACCTTACCTTTAGGTAACACTTGCGTCTCAAAACGTTCGCATTTCGCCGTAGGCGTCGGAGCGCTCTGCACGATGAATCCGAAGACCTGTTCCTCGGTCGGGTGCGTCTCGAGTGGATAAAAACGGTTAAAAAATAATATTGCCGCCACCAAAGGCAGCAGCAATACAAGCATCGGATAGGAACGCCATTTTATAGCGAATAAGTGAAGGGTACTGATCATGTACTGGTTATGTCGTATCCCGCCCATCCTTATAATATACAAAGTATATTATGCCGTGATTTTCATTTTCCGTATCACTTCTTCGGGATCTTTGGCCCCGAAAACGGCACTTCCGGCTACCAATACATCCGCTCCGGCAGCGAACAGTTCGGCCGCATTATCGGCATTCACACCGCCGTCGATCTCAATTAGAGTCGGGAGGTTGCGTTTTACGATTTCGGCTTTGATGAAGCGAATCTTATCCATGGTCTCCGGAATGAATTTCTGACCTCCGAAACCGGCGAAGACGGACATCAGCAGAACCATATCTACCTTATCAAGATAAGGTACAAGACGTTTTACATCGATATCCGGATTGATGGTCAGGCACGTGCGAACACCCTTTGCTTTAATCAAATCCAGTATCGGCAATGGATCGTCAACTGCCTCTAAATGGAAACCCACCGACCATGCACCGGCGTCGCAGAAACGCTCTACGTATTTCTCGGGATGCACGATCATCAGGTGTACATCCAGCGGTTTGGTGCAGTACTTGCGCATCGGCTCCATCAGCGGAAATCCGAAGGAAATATTGGGTACAAACGTACCGTCCATCACGTCCACATGCAGCCAGTCGGCCTCGCTGCGGTTAATCATCTCTAATTCGTCTGCCAAGTGTCCGAAATCAGCGGACAGTACAGAAGGAGCAATCAGTTTCATATCGTTAATTTCTAAACTCTAAACTCTAAACTTTCAACGGCTCGTTGTTCACAAGCTTGTAACCTTTAAATCGAGCGGCAACGATGGAGTAGTCTGCGGCCTTTACAAAAGCGCGTAGGTGGTTGATATACACGCCTAAAGAGCGGGCTGTGAAGGCGTTGTCTTCCTTCCAAAGCGCACTTAAAATCTTATGTTTGTCAACTACTTCGCCTTCTTGCCGACAGAGCATCAGAAGCAACTCGCTTTCCCGGGCCGATAGATGCTTGCCGTCGAATACTTGATGGGTGGCATCGAAGATATGGCCGTTCAGGTCAAAGACCTTCTGTTTGCTCTCCTGAAATGCCCGAATGCGACGTAAAATAGCCTCCATGCGGCAAATGAGAATATCCATCGAGAAGGGCTTGGTCTGATAGTCGTCGCAGCCCAATTGGAAAGCGCGCATCTGACTCTCGCGGTCATTGCGGCTCGTCAGCACAATGAGCGGAATATTCGGCAAGCGGTGACGAATCGTTTTAAGCAACTCAAATCCGTTCATCTCCACACCCTGCAGTTCCATGAGGATCAGGTCCCAGTGACCGGCCGAAAGGGCATCCAAACCCGCCTTCCCGTTGCCTACCGCCTGGGCTTTGTAACCACGACTCGCCAAGTAGTCGCTCAGCACGGTCGAGAGACTGATGTCGCCGTCTATGATCAATATCCTTGTGGTCATAAATCCAAAAATCGCTGCAAAGATACAAAAAAATTTGCATATATGCAAAAAAAATACTAATTTTGCAGCGCTAAATAGGAAATTATGAGCAAAGTCCTTTTGATTTCAACAGGCGGAACCATTACAATGGTTCGTGACAAAGCCTCCGGAGCACTTGTTCCGGCGGATATGGAGACCTTCAAAGCCTATATGCCGGAGCTTTTTTTAGCCGGTGAGATTCAGGTGGATATAGAGGCCTTCACTCCGCAGATCGACTCTTCAGATATCGGTCCTCAGATTTGGGAGCAGGTAGCGCGGATGGTAGTGAGCCATTACGACGAATACGACGGATTTGTCGTGCTGCATGGTACGGATACGATGTCGTATTCGGCTTCGGCGCTCTCGTTCATGCTGGAGAACCTGAGTAAACCGGTTGTGTTCACGGGTTCTCAACTCCCCGTCGGAGTCCTTCGATCTGATGCGAAGGAAAATCTGCTGACGGCGATTGAGATAGCAGCAGCGAAGGATGAGGACGGCAATGCAATCGTGCCCGAAGTGACAATTTATTTTGAGGACCGTCTCTTCCGTGCAAATCGTACTACGAAACGAAATGCAGAGCATTTTTCGGCGTTCAACAGTTATAACTATCCGGCGCTTGCGAAAGCCGGTGTGCATATCACGTATCAACCGCATTTGGTGCATTATAGCGATTTGTCGCAACCGCTTCGTTTGCATACAAAGTTCGATACCAATGTGGCTGTGCTGAAACTCTTCCCGGGTATTCAACCGGCTGTCGTACGCGCGGTATTGCGTACGCGCGGTTTAAAAGGAGTGGTACTCGAGACCTTCGGTGCCGGTAATGCACCCAGCGATAAATGGTTGTATCGAGAACTCAAAACTGCCGTAGAGAAGGGAATTATTATTGTCAACAAAACTCAGTGTAACACAGGTTCTGTAGAGATGGGCTTGTATGCCGTTTCGCTTAACCTCATGAAAGCCGGTGTGCTCTCGGGCTATGATATCACGACCGAAGCGCTGCTGACGAAGATGATGTTGCTGCTGGGCGAGAACCCGGACGATACGGCCATCGTTCGCCGCTTGCTCGGAGAAGACTTATGTGGAGAAATAACAATAGATAAGTAGATATGAAAAATTTGGAACCCAAAGGCCTGTGGGAGAGTTTCTACAGCCTGACGCAAATTCCGCGTCCGAGCGGAAAACGCAAAGAGATTGCTGATTTCTTAGTTAATTACGGTAAAAGCCTCGGTTTGGAGACGCTGCAGGATGAGATCGGCAACGTGCTCATTCGTAAACCGGCTTCGCCGGGTATGGAGAATCGTCCCGGTGTGATCCTCCAGGGCCACATGGATATGGTGCCCCAGAAGAACTCGGATAAAGCGTTCGATTTCGAGAAAGATCCTATCCAGGCGTATATCGAGGATAATGGCGAATGGGTAACGGCCGATGGTACAACGCTGGGCGCAGACAACGGTATCGGTGTGGCTACCGCCATGGCTATCCTGGCTGATAAGAATGCGGTTCATCCGCCGTTGGAGGCGTTCTTCACGGTCGATGAAGAAACCGGCATGTATGGAGCGAATGATCTCAAAGGCGGTTGGCTCAAAGGTAAATACCTGCTGAATTTGGACTCGGAGACCGAAGGCGAACTCTATGTAGGTTGCGCCGGAGGTATCGACGGCGAGGCGACTTTTAAATATCAGCCTGTAGAGACCGAAGAAGGCGATATCGCTCTGCGCGTTGAGATCAAGGGCTGCAAGGGCGGTCACTCGGGTTGCGATATTCACTTGCAGCGTGCGAATGCGATTAAGTTGCTCTTCCGCTTCCTCAAGGATGCAGTAGCGAACTTCGAGGCTCGCCTGGCGTGCGTAGAGGGCGGTAACATGCGTAATGCAATTCCGCGTGAAGCAGCAGCCGTCATCACCATTCCGGAGGAGAGTTATCAGGATCTGCAAGACCTGGTAGATCGTTATGAAGACCTCTTCTTGCGTGAGTACGATGGCGTAGAACCTGACTTGACCTTCAAGGCTACCGAGGTAGAATGTCCGAAGACCGAGATGCCGGAAGACGTGCAGGATTTCCTCATTCACGCCATCACTCTCTGTCCGCACGGTGTCTATCGTTTCATCCCGGAGATGCCGGATATCGTAGAGACGAGTAACAACCTCGCGATCATCGAGACCAAAGATAACCAAGTGAATGTAGTCTGCCTCACCCGTTCGAATGTAGAGAGCCGCAAAGAGGAACTGGCTTCGGTCATCCAGTCGGCTTTCTCGCTGGCTGGAGCAGAGATAAAATTCAGCGGTGCCTACCCGGGTTGGCAACCGAATTTCAAGAGCGGTTTGCTCAAGACGATGAAGGAGACTTACGTGAAGGAGTTCGGTAATGAACCGCGTATCGTAACCATCCACGCCGGCTTGGAGTGCGGCATCATTGGCTCGAAATACGAGGGCATGGAGATGATTTCCTTCGGCCCGACCATCGAGCATCCGCATAGCCCCGATGAGCGTGTGAATATCGCTACGGTGCAGAAGTTCTACCGCTTCGTTCTCGCCGCTCTCAAGGCATTCTAAACAAAAATCAGGCAGCCCGATCGGCTGCCTGATTTTTGTGTTATGATCGTTCCCCTTTCACTTTTCACCTTTCACCTTTCACCTTTCACTTCGAAAGAACCTCTACGGCTTTCTTCGTAATCTCGTCGTCGCGCTCGAAGAGCGGGAAGAAGCCTTCGTCGCCTAACATATCTCGTACGATATAAGCGTTCAGCAGACGAATCATCAACGGTTTGGACTTCGCAATCTCGGCTTCATTGGGTTCTACACCTTTGGCTTTGGCGAAGGCTACGAACTCGCGCAGGATATTCTGTTTCAGCAGATGCTGTTCCAGTGACTGCCAGTCCTTGAATTTACTTAACTCTTTGCGATTCTTGTCCGTATATTGGTACGCAAACTGATAGGTGTACGCGAGGTTCACGCATTTGTTATACCATGGCGTGTTAAGCGTTGTGTCGCGTCCTACGAAGATATCCGGCATGATGCCTCCTCCGCCATGTACGATGCGGCCGGCTTTGGTGCGATAGGTCGTCGTATCCGCGAAATGAATAGAGTCCGCCGAATAGAACTCACCGTGCTCCCAGCGTTCCACCAGTTCCTTCTCGTAGTCGCTTTGGTCTCCGAGTGTATAAGGCTTCTGGATACAACGCCCCGAAGGTGTGTAATAACGGGCTACGGTCAAACGAATAGCACTGCCGTCATCGAACGGTAACTGCTGTTGCACAAGACCCTTTCCGAACGAACGACGTCCGATGATTTGCGCCCGGTCATTATCTTGCATCGCACCGGCGAAGATCTCGCTGGCCGAAGCCGAGAAGTCGTCAATTAGCACGACAATAGGGGTGTCTTTGAATCGTCCGCTACCGTCCGCTTTTGCTTCGAAGCGAGGATAGGCTTTACCCTCTGAATAGACGATCATATCGCCGCGCCTGAGGAACTCATTCGCCATACGGATCGCTTGGTCCATATATCCGCCGGAGTTCTCGCGCAGGTCGATGATATAACGGGTAGCGCCCTGTGCGCGCAGTTCTGCCAGAGCCGTGATGAACTCGCGATAGGTGGTCTCGCCGAATTTGTTAGCCCGTACGAAACCGATCTTCTTCCCTTTGCTCTCGATGACGAACTTCGCATCAACACTGGTGACGGGGATATCACCGCGGGTGATGGTAAAATAGAGCATATCCGGTGTCCCGGCACGCAGCACACCGATCTTTGCCTGCGTTCCTTTCTCGCCGCGCAGGGTGCGCATCACCTTTTCGTTATTGATCTTCTTGCCTACAAACAGACTGTCGTCCACGGTGATCAGTTTATCCCCTGCCAGCACACCGACACCTTCACTCGGACCGCCGGCAATGACAGCTACGATACGTACGGTGTCTTGCTGGATCGTGAACTGCACACCGATGCCGGAGAACGAACCCGCTAACTCTGAGTTCACCATCTCCAAATCTTCTTTGGGGATATACGCCGAATGCGGATCCAGTCTCTTCACCATCTCAGTCATCACCTCATCGGTGATGCTGTCGATGTTAAGTGAGTCAACGTACGCATTCTCCATCAATTGCAGCAGACGGTCGATCTTCGTTTGCTCGAAATGCCATGAACCGTCCTGGTAGATGATGCGCTGCGCATTGGCTTTCTGGCTGAGCGAAACACCAATTACAATCCCTAAGGCAACTGCCAGTACCGTAAGGGTAGGTAAGATATACTTTTTCATACTGATTACTGTTTACTGTCGTCCAGAAACTCCACCTCAACACCTGCGCGTTTGAGCAATTCTACGCCGTCCATCAGGCGATATTCTTCGCCATAAACAACGCGTTTGATACCCGACTGGATAATAAGTTTGGAGCATTCCAGACACGGCGAAGCGGTGATATACAGCGTCGCGCCGTCGGAACTGTTGTTGGAGCGTGCCACTTTGGTCAGGGCATTCGCCTCGGCGTGCAGTACGTACGGCTTGCTGACGTTATTCTCGTCCTCGCAGATATTCTCAAATCCGGATGGTGTTCCATTGTAACCATCGGAGATGATCATTTGGTTTTTTACCAGCAGCGCACCTACTTTGCGGCGCACGCAGTAACTGTTTTCCGACCAGGTGCGCGCCATGCGCATATAGAGGTAATCGCGTTTCTGTTGCTTATTCATTTCTTTCAACTTTCCACTTTCAACTTTCAACTAATGAGTTCGTGCGCGAACTCATTCACGTTAATCCCGTCAAAGGTTCCCGAGGACATCATTAGCAGTGCCGTGTTCTTGTACTCGAGACTGCGCAATCTCTCCTGCAGCGCCTCACTTTCCGTAAACACTTCTACATTTTTCGTGCCAAACGCCTCGCGTACTTCTTCTGCTGTGATCGGCGTGAGTCGTTTATGCTCGATCACCTTCGGGTTGAAATAGACGTACGCCACATCTGCCTCGGCCATGCAGCCTTTGTATTGCGGCAGGAAATCCGCCATGAGGGAAGAGAACGTGTGCAACTCCATGCACGCTATCAGTTTCTTGTTCGGATAGCGTTCTCGCACAGCGTTGATGGTCGCCTTCAGTTTGGAGGGGCTATGGGCAAAATCCTTGTATGCCACGGATGTCTCCGTCTCGCAGATCTTCTCCAAGCGGTTGCTGGCACCGGTGAAGGAACTAATCTCGCGGTAGAAATCGTCCGGCGCTACGCCGATGCAGTGGCAAGCGAGCATCGCGGCCTGCAGGTTCTGCATGTTATGTTTGCCGAACACCTGCATCTGGACATTTCCGTCGTACGCGTCGTACGGAATACAGGTGATATCTTTACGGGCACCTTCGGCAATAGCGCGCAGGTTCTCGTCGCCCTTGTACCATATAAACGAGCCGCCAGGCTCTACACCTTCTATAAACTTTCTGAACGTTTCGACATATTCCGGGAAGGTGGGGAAGACATTGATATGATCCCAGGCGATGCCGGTGAGGATAGCTATATGCGGGTGGTACCAAAGGAATTTGGAACGCAGGTCGAGCGGACTGGTCAAATACTCATCTCCTTCAAAGACGGCGTACTTGGCAGTATCGCTGAGGCGTACCATTCGTTCGAATCCCTCTATCTGTGCGCCTACCATATAATCGGCTTCAATACCGAGACGCTGAAGCACATAGAGGATCATCGAAGTGGTGGTCGTTTTACCGTGCGAGCCGCCTACTACGATACGGATCTTGTCCTTGGTCTGCTCGTACAAGTATTCGGGGAAGGAATAGATCTTGAGGCCCAATTCCCGTGCTTTTACCAGTTCGGGGTTGTCTTCGCGAGCATGCATACCGAGGATAATTGCATCTATATCTTTGGTGATGCGCTCGGGGTGCCAACCCATCTCATCGGGTAACAGACCTGCTTCACGCAGATGCGTCAAAGCGGGATCGAAGATCTCGTCGTCCGAACCCGTCACCTGGTATCCGGCCTTGGAGGCCACGGCGAGTGCTAAGTTATGCATCGCCGCGCCGCCGATAGCTATGAAATGAATTTTGGTCATTTAAACAGTTTGTCGAAATCTTCCTGACTAACGGTTTTGGCCTCTACTTTTGCAACGCCTTTGAGAGCCTCGAAGAGTTTGTCCTCTACGACGCGCTCAACGATGCCGCGCAGTTGGTTCTCGTTCTTCAGCATCTCCTGAGCGTAGCTTGTCAGATGCTCGTCCTCTACGTTCATCAGACCGTATTGCATGAATTGCATCTTCGCGATACGTTTTGCGAAAGCTTCCACTTCCTCTTTCTGAACGTCGATCTTGTATTCCTTCATCAACTGGTCTTTGGCGAGTTGCCATTTCAGTTCGTCCAGCATCTTCGGGAAGTCCTTGTCGAGCTCCTCTTGCGTCATCTTTTCGTTGGTAGCCAATACCCAGCGTTTCAAGAAGTCCTCCGGGAACGCTACTTTCTCCATCTTCTTCATGATAGCCTCTTTGGCATCAATTCCGAAGCGATATTTGCTCTCCTCAGCCAGGCTGCGAACGATATCCTCTTTGATGCGCTCGCGGAAGGCCTTTTCGTCCTTCGGAGCCTCAGCGCCGTACACCTTAGCGAACAATTCCGCATCTACGGCACAGGGTTTTACCTCTGCTTTCGTACCCTTCTCTTTGTCCTCCGGGATATACTCGCCGAAACGGTTGGTGTATGCCTCAACTTGCTTGTTGATCATCTCCTCGGTCGGTTCGATCGTGTACTCCGGCAGTTTGTTCTTGCCGTTCAGTTTGGCGTCGAACTCCGGTGCTACGGCGATGTCGAAGGCGAAGGTGAAGGTGTCCTCGTGATCGAGGTCGATGTTCTTCGTCAACTCGTTATTCGGCAGCGGCTCACCTAATACTTGCAGTTTGTTCTCCTCGATGTGCTTCTGCAGGTTCTCGCCTACGAGTTTGTTCAGCACGTCAGCCAGAATACCCTTTCCGTACATCTTCTTTACCAAGCCTGCCGGAACCATTCCCGGACGGAAGCCCGGCATCTGTGCTTTGTGACGCACTTCTTTCAGTTGTTTGGCTACTTCTTCCTGATAATCAGCCGGTTCCAGCGTCAGCGTTACAACGGCCATCAGGTCTTTCAATTCACTTTGTTCAATTTTCATAACTATAATTTTTCAATTTTCAATTTTCAATTTTCAATTTTCAAATGCGCGAAGCGCTACGCTCTTCCTGCACGCTTTCTTTCGAGCTCGTCGAGAATGATCTTGCGGATTCGCATCGCGTGCGGCGTAACTTCTACGTACTCATCCTCTTTGATATACTCCAGCGCCTCTTCGAGACTCATGCGAACAGGCGGCGGTAATACAGCCTTATCGTCTGCGCTCTTCGAACGCATGTTGGTCAACTTCTTGCTTTTCGTGACATTGATCACGATGTCGCCTTCCTTCGCGTTCTCGCCCACTACCTGTCCGGCATATACCTCCTCTTGCGGATCAATGAAGAATTTTCCGCGGTCTTGCAACTTATCCAGGGCGTACGCATATGCTGTTCCGGCTTCCATCGCGATGAGCGATCCGTTGTTGCGCTTCACGATCTCGCCTTTCCACGGTTGGTACTCCAGGAAGCGGTGCGCCATGATAGCCTCGCCGGCCGATACGTTCATCACGTAAGTACGCATACCCATGATGCCGCGGCTCGGGATAGTGAACTCCAGGTGTACGCGGTCGTTGACCATCTCCATCTTCGTCATCTCACCTTTGTGGGTGCTGACGAACTCGATGATCTTGCCCGAGCACTCTTCCGGTGTATTGACGGTAAGCGACTCAACCGGCTCGCATTTGACGCCGTCGATCTCTTTGATGATCACTTGCGGCTGGCCTACTTGCAGTTCGTATCCTTCGCGACGCATGGTCTCGATGAGAACCGACAAGTGCAGCACGCCTCGACCATACACGCGCCATGACGATTCTTCTGCACCCTTCTCTACGCGCAGCGCCAGGTTTTTCTCCAGTTCTTTATTCAGACGGTCCTGGATGTGACGGCTGGTCACAAACTTACCGTCTTGACCGAAGAACGGACTGTCGTTGATGCAGAAAGTCATACTCATCGTCGGCTCGTCGATAGCAATCGGCTTCAGCGGTTCAGGATTCTCGGCATCGCAAATCGTGTCGCCGATCTCAAATCCGTCAATACCGATGAGCGCACAGATATCGCCGTTCTTCACAAGGTCGGTCTTCACGTGACCCATACCGGAGAATGTATGCAGCTCTTTGATCTTGGTCTTCACCATTGAGCCGTCTTTCTTGGCGAGCGTTACGGTCTGGCCGTCTTTCAACTCACCGCGATGCAGACGACCGATCGCGATACGGCCTACATAACTGTTGTAGTCCAGACTTGTAATCAACATCTGCGGCGTACCCGGATTCTCCTCCGGCGCCGGGATGTACTCGATGATCGCGTCCATCAGGTCGGTGAGATCCGTCTTCGGCTTACGCCAGTCGGTACTCATCCAGCCTTGTTTGGCACTACCGTACAGCGTCTGGAAATCCAACTGGTCATCCGTCGCATTGAGGTTACACATCAGGTCGAATACCTCTTCCTGCACCTCGTCCGGGCGGCAGTTCAGTTTATCCACTTTGTTGATTACTACAATAGGCTTCAGACCGATCTCCAAGGCTTTCTGCAGCACAAATCGTGTCTGCGGCATCGCGCCTTCGAAGGCATCTACCAGCAGCAGCACGCCGTCCGCCATGTTCAGCACGCGCTCCACTTCGCCGCCGAAGTCCGCGTGCCCCGGAGTGTCAATGATGTTAATCTTAACGCCTTTGTATTCGATCGCCACGTTCTTGGCGAGAATCGTAATACCGCGTTCGCGCTCCAGGTCGTTGTTATCCAGAATCAACTCTTTCGGCTGATCGTTGAATTCTGACCGCTGTTGACTCACTACATGAGCCGTGTACAGCATCTTATCGACCAGTGTTGTTTTACCGTGGTCGACGTGCGCAATAATGGCTATATTTCTAATATTTTGCATAGGCTTGTATATATATGTCATGTACGCATATGCGCACACTCATGCAATTTAGCCGACAAAAGTACTGCTTTTTTTCGATATACGCAAATTTTTGCCCCTAAAATCACAAAATTTCTTATTTTGAACCGTTTTTGGGATTAAGAGTACGCCTGTTAAGATAAACCGAACATTTTGACATTTTATCGTAAAATCCGTATAAAAAATAATATTTTGTCAACTGAAATCAACAATTTGTAGAATTTTAGCACTTTTTTGTGCAAATATTTGGCAGATTCCTCAAAAGGCAGTAATTTTGCACCGTTTTTCGATGACGCCTGCTCTCAAGGTACGCGAAAACACGCGGGATGCCCACGCATTGGCGCGAACGAAAAACGGTATTAGTCTTAATTATGGAAAGGAAACTAACTATGAAAAAGTATTTGTATGAGGTTAGTTATCTAATGACATTTTGCTGCCTGATGGCAGGGTACACATTTGCAAACGCTGCAAAGAACAATGGAGATTTAACAGTACGCTTCCACGAAAATACACTGGTGGTAACGTCCACAGAGATGGAGGAAGCAAAAATTTATTCCAAACAGGGCAGATTGCTCCAGGAAGAACAAGGTAACTTCGCTGAATTTGAACTCGAGCCTGGCACATACAGGCTTTATGCAAAAGTTAACGGAGAAACGCTGACTCGCAGAATTGAGTTGCGTTAAAAAGGTTTTTTTATTTAGGGTACAGAAAAATCTTGGAGAAGGGCACATTAGTGCTCTTCTTTTTTTATTTGCTGGCTTGCCGATACAGCGGTATAGAAATAGCCAGGAAGACGAAGTTCGGCAGCCAAGCCGCCATAAACGGACTCATCACGTTGTTCACGCTGAAGGTCGTGCTCACGGTCGAGAAGAGGATATACGCAGCCGTCAGGATGATGCCTATACCTAAGTTTTTTCCCATGCCGCGTCGCATCCGTCGGCTGGACATCGTTACGCCCAGCAGCGTCATGATAAACGCTCCTACGGCCGAAGCCCAGCGTTTATGATACTCTACCTCGAAGGCCTTCACGTTACTGCTACCGCGCTGCTGTTGGCGCGCGATGTAATGCCGTAACTCCGGCGTGGTCATCTGCTTTGCCTGCTGCGCGGTGATGAATAGCTCATCCGGAATGATCGGCAGCGTGATGTCTTTTCTTGCCCCGCGTTCCAGCGTCTCGTGCATGCCCGTGAACTCGCGCTGGGTGTACGTGTCGAGGTGCCAGTTCTCCAGGCTGTCGTAGTAGATACGGTCGGCTGTGATACGCATCACGAGCGTCTTATCTTCGAATTTCTCGATCGAACAACGATAGCCGATTCCTGCGCGGCGCTGGAAGGACTCGATATGTAATATCGTACCCGGCTCCACTTCCATTTGGATATTCCGCGCGTTCTCGGTCGTGAAATGCTCCAAGTACTGGTCCGTGAAATGCAGCATCCGCTCGCTGCTCTTCGGGATCACCCAGCCGCCTAATATCACACTCAGCACAAAAAGCACGAAGGCGGAGAGGAAATAGGGTAGCATCAGGCGGTGATAACTCATTCCGGCGGCCTGCATGGCGATGATCTCGGAGTTCCCGGCTAATTTACTGGTGAAGAAAATGACGGAGATGAAGATGAACAGCGAGCTGAACATATTCATATAATAGGGTATGAACGGCAGGTAGTAATCCAGCAGGATCTCGCGAAGGGGCACTTGGTTCTCAAAGAAGTCGTCCATCTTCTCTGTCAGGTCAAAGACGATAGCGATGGACAAAATGAGCACGATCGAGAAGAAGAACGTGCCCAAAAACTTCTTTATGATATACCAATCCAGGCGTTTCACGCCAATTTCCAATTTACAATTTCCAATTTACAATCTCGTGGTGAGTTGCGGCAGAACGGATTTTTTCCATTCTGCAAAATCGCCACGAAGTATATGCTCGCGTGCTTGCGTTACGAGGTCGAGATAGAACGCCAGGTTGTGAATCGAGAGGATCTCGAGTCCCAACATCTCCTGCGCGTGTATCAAATGTCTCGCATAAGCCCGCGTGTATGCGTGATCGACATAACTCGTGCCGCATGGATCCAACTCCGTGAAGTCGTCCTCCCATTTCTTGTTACGCAGGTTCATCACGCCGTTCCACGTGAAGATCATTCCGTTCCGGCCGTTGCGGGTAGGCATGACGCAGTCGAACATATCTACGCCTCGCTCGATGGCCTCGAGGATATTCCAGGGTGTTCCGACGCCCATGAGATAGCGCGGTTTATCCTCCGGTAATATGTCGTTGCAGACCTCAATCATGTCGTACATCACTTCCGTTGGTTCCCCTACCGCCAAGCCGCCTATGGCATATCCGTCGCGGTCTAAGTCGCGCAGCCGTTTGCAGGCCTCCTGCCGTAAGTCCGTGTACGTGCAACCCTGCACGATCGGGAAGAGATGTTGCTTATAGCCGTATAGATCTTCTGTGCCGTCAAAACGCGCAATACAACGGTCTAGCCAGCGATGCGTGCGGTCCATCGAGTCCTTCGCGTATTTCTTATCCGCCGTACCCGGACAGCACTCGTCGAACGCCATCATGATGTCGGCGCCTATCTCTCGCTCGATATCCATCACGTTCTCCGGCGTGAAGAGCAACTTACGGCCGTCGATATGGGACGAGAACCGCACGCCCTCTTCCGTCATCTTACGGATGTCGGTGAGCGAAAACACCTGAAAACCGCCGCTGTCCGTCAGGATCGGCCTGTTCCAGCCTTCGAAGCGATGGAGTCCGCCTGCCTGATGGAGTATCTCGGTACCCGGACGGAGGAAGAGATGATAGGTGTTGCCTAAGATGATCTGCGCTTTGATATCGTCCTCCAGCTCTTTGCGTTGCACGCCTTTGACAGTCCCGACGGTTCCAACCGGCATGAAGATCGGCGTGAGTATATCGCCGTGGTCGGTATGTATCACTCCCGCCCTCGGGCCGACACTCTTCCGCTCGCTATGTAATTCAAAAAACGCCATCTATTTGTTTGTAGTATATAAAACTAAATAAAATCTTTTGAATAGCCATTCAGGATGGGTGTCTATTACGCGTTTAAGAGTAAATTGCATGAGAATTTTATCTTTGTTTATTGCTGATTATAAAGTGTTTACATCTTCGATGTGAGGAGTCGTCCTGACTGCCGACATTAAGTTTATTTATAGGTTGGCGGGCGGGCGATTACTCATAGCGCAGCAGGCGCAAACACTTTAAATCAGTTTTTATTTAGTTTTATGTACAATTTTACACTATTTTGTTATTCACAGGGAAGACGATAGCGGGCTTGAAGCCTTTGGCTTCTTCCGGCTCCATGAGGGCGTACGCCATGATAATCACCGTGTCGCCTACATTCACCAAGTGCGCTGCAGCGCCGTTGATGCAGATACAGCCCGAGCCGCGTTTGCCGGGGATGACATAGGTCTCCAGCCGCGCGCCATTGTTGTTGTCCACTACCTGCACGCGCTCGCCGGCATAGATATTTGCTGCCTCCATGAGTTCTTCATCAATGGTGATGGAACCGATATAGTTGAGGTTTGCCTCGGTCACCTGTACGCGGTGAATCTTCGATTTCAATATATTCAAATACATATTTGTAACTTTTGCGGGTGCAAAAGTACTGCTTTTTTTCGAGATACGCAAGAAAAAACGCTTTTTTGCATAAAAAAGAGCCCCGAAGGGCTCTATTTAGGTTGTAAGAGACACTAAACAGCCTCCATTTCCGTTACCATCTCGTTACCACTACGGACGTCACCGTCCGGTTTTGGTCCGGTTTTTGCCATTTTTTTAAACGAACCACATCTTGCGCAACCATTCGCAGAAGAACGGATTTTCCATATAATGTACTATTACGAAAAAAGTCGTTACGAAAAAAGTCGTAATCGAAATTCGCTGCAAAGGTACAACAAAAAATCGACATACGCAAGAGGTATGCCGATTTTTTTGTATTCCTTAACTCCTTAATTCGTTAATTCCTTAACTCTTACTCTACGCGTTTGCCGGTAGCGTCATACATCTTACCGTCCTTGACGATATAGAGTATACCGTCGATGAGCACTTTTCTAACTTCTGAAGGCTGACCGCTGACGGCTTCTATGTCTGTCGGTGTCTGCTGTACCGGCGAGATTTCGAGCCAGAAGCGCTCGGTGTAGTCACCTGCCGCCAGTTCAACGGTATAATCCAGTGCGCTGAGGCTTGTGCGAATACCGGTCTCCTCGTCAATGAGCGTGATACCAATACCATTCGTTCCATCCGGGATGGAGAAGGTATAGTCGCCTGTTTTCTTCACTACAACGCCTACCGGCACAATCGTCTTTTGATCGGTCATCGGCATTGTGTTACCGGCTGCGAAGGTAGTTCCGATCTTCGTGAAGATATTTGCGTTGCGTGCATTGAAGTCCTTACTCATATCTTCGCCGAATTGGAAGTCTGCGCTTACCGTCTCGTCGTTGCTCAGAGCAATGAAGGTCTGGTCGATCATCTTCTCGTTCTGTTGAATCTCCAGACGGAACTCAACTTCTTTCGGTTCTTCGGCATAGGTGTTACGCGCTACGATGGAGGCAGGTCCTGTTCCACTGGTGACCCATTGTACGTTGCCGCCGTACTGAACCATGTACGCGTGCATAGCGTGATATTTGTAACCTGCACCGGAAGTTGCAGTCAACGTGTTGTCGTCCATATTCCAAGTGTACAGGAACTTCGGTCCAATCTTTGCTGTCCACGTGGTATTATTCCATTCATTTGGCGTCGCATTGACGTAAGTCGGCACGGGCATGACGTTCCAGTGGCTATCGAAGATCGTACGGTTATACGATGTACGCGGGTCACCGGTATCGGGCAGACCTTCCGTCGCAGCGCGGTTAATCGTACATGCGTGTTCCGGAATAGAGCAGTTTACGGTTGTGTTGGTAATCGATCCTAAGTTGCCGCTGGATGGGAAGAACAACTCAAGACGCTCGTTATCATTATTCCAGAAGCCCGACTCTTCATTAAAGTTGCCCAACTCCAATTCCAGCAGGTAACCTTTGTTTGGCTCCAATACGAAGTTCTTGCGATCCCAAACGTATCTCCAGAAGCCCGGTTGACCTTCCCACCATCCGGTGCGTGCACGCTCAGCACCATCGTAGTACTCGATGATCCAGTCTTGTGCATACGTTCCGAATCCGAACACCTCGCTCAGTTTCACCTCAAACGGGAACGAAATGAAGTACAAGGCGCGCTCGTAATATGACTTCGGATCGTCCAACGGAAGATGAGTGCTCTTATCCTTATTATTCAAGGTCCACTTACTGAAGCGCATTACGCCATAGGCAATCTTAATGTCGGTAAGCGCACCATCATCCGTGAAGGTTACTTGCGAAATGTCGCCTTGGTGCTCACGGATGAACATTACGTCGGCATTGATGGGTTTCGGATCCTCAATATTACCGCTTGGCAATAGTGCAGCAATCAGTCGGTTCGTCTTATAGTCATAAATCAAGCGGATATCATACCATTTGGTATCTTCAAGACCGCCTGTAATAAGTGTTTCTGTCGACTTATCTGTACCCTTGAAGTACTGAACGATCGTAGTGGGAGCATCTCCCCAAGTAGCTACCAACTTAATTTGAGCATTCGCTTTAGCTTTGACATTCGCCTCATAAATCCAGTTCTCGTTATCGGAGAAGACAACGGAGGACTTAACGACTCCACTCTCATTCGCGATTTTACTATCCGCACTCGCTAATACCAAGAAGTTATCATCGCCCTTTGCGGGATCGAGGTAAGCGCGGCTGATTTTATTCGTACTCTGGTTCCACATAAAGCGAACGTTAGCGTTACGTTTAAGATCGCCGTTTGATTCAATGAAACTACCGATATTCGCCCATTCGCCTGAAGCCGTCTCGCGGGTCAGCGTATCCGAGATACATGGGCTGTAGTCGTTGGCGATACAGAACTTGACGTTCTTACGTGCTGCATCGGCAATAGTTACCCAGTGGCAGTAGTAGTGACTATAACCGCCGTGAGTGATCGAGTACTCCGAATAGGTCATTAAATGATCCGAATTGTCGCGGTAATTATCCCATTTAGTAGACCCCGCGCAGTTGGTGCGGATATAGTAGTTTCCGGTGTATGCTTCCTTCTTGGTGAAGCTTATTTCTTTAGATCCGTTTTGAGTAAAGATGAAGTTGTATACACCGCTGGCTGCAACATCGTTGCATGATGTCCAAGAGGTGACATCCGTCCAAGTGATAGCACCGGTAGTCTCATTGATAGCATTAACTTTCTGAATTTTAAACTCAGGAGAGTGACCTTTGCTTACGAAGAATGAGATCGTATCTACCGCGTTTGCAACTGCATTAATGATGCGCGAAGAGTGAGTCCAAGAGCGTGCCGTGTGAGCCTTTGTCCATGTGTCATTGTCCGTGTATATGACGCGATAGTCATTTTTAACTACCGGGAACTCTGCCTGAATACATAGTTTACCATCTCCGTTTATTGTGATGGCGAAAGTGTAATCGCCCGCAGCAGTAGCCCTAATCCAGATGGCTTTGTAGTTGGCATCTCCCTTTTCGGCAACAACAACATCTCCTGTGCGGTGGAGGTGTCCGGTAGTATTCGTATAAAGCATGCTATTATCACGCTCAAACTTAATACCATAACCTTCAGCAGCCTCTAAGTTCGCCACAGCTTTGAAGAGCTGGCCGGGAACATCTGATTCGACGAACTTAATAGATTTAAGTTCCGTTCGTCCGTCATCTTCCGTCTTATTGTATACCTTGAGGGTGTAACCGGTCTCTCCTTGTATCGGATCGTACTTCCGCCAGTGGCCTTTGTTGTAATAAGAAGCCTTACCTGTGCTATTGATATTCTTATCAACGGGAGTTTGTCCGGCTGTTGGAACGAACATCGGGGTACCGGCATTGAAACCGTAACTTGTTTGTTCGCCTTGATAGTCAAACGGATGAGTAGGATAAACTACGCGCAAGTTATTAGCATTTGTTGCCCAGAAGTTCGTTGCATTAGTTTGCGACATTGAGGTGAATGACATGTAAACGGATGTAGAGCCGCTATATTCAAGGTAATAAATATCGTCTGTTCCATCTACTAAGCTCATTTCTTGGTTGCGAGCATAGTAGTTATTACTATTTCCTGAACCATTGTATACATCCCAATATTGGTTATTCATGATATTTACGTAAACCTTATCCCATCCCAAAGTGTTCTTGAAGTAGATAATACTCTTCTTGGTGTAAATGGCGATCAGTTTACCATCATAGTTCGCTTTGATTTGGACAGCGTGCGTAGTTGCTTTACCGGTCGTCTCCCCGCCGGTTTCAATCGTTGTTTCTCCACCATCGATGGTCATGGTGACACCATCTCCGGCCTTCCATTTACTAAAAGTGTATCCGAAAATCTCAGGCGGAGTGATTTCATCCGACCAATTAAGCGGACGTCCAGTTGTAGTAGTCGACGCCTTGATAGTTACGTCTCCGCACTTATACTGCACGGTTACAGTATGATTGCCGGCTACTTGGAACGAGGCGGTGATGGAGTCGAGTTTGGTACCGCCGTCGCACTCGTTACCGGTGCGCAGAACGGCTGCCACGAGGTACATTCCGCTCGTAGGAGGAGCTTTAAAGGTGACTTTGTTACCTACGCCGCCCGGGTTCGCAGGACTGAAGGTAGGTTGCGGGTCGTATAGGTTACCGTTGTTATACAGCAGTTTCCAGCAGATGGAGTTCGTGCCCGTCGGTGTCGGTGCTACGGTCGGCGTTACGCCTACCGGCGTGCTCGGCGCCACTACCGCTGCATCAAAGGTCAGATTGGTAATTTCCGCTTTCTTAAAATAGGCAAAAAGTTCGATGCCTCCGGCGGTGGTATAAGTAGCTACGAGTTTATTACCGGTTGGTCCGTAATATTGTGTTCCTGTTCCATTATGACCGGTATAGTAACCCATAAATGCATAACCTTCTGCAGCTGTTGGCAAAGAAGCAATAGAGGGCAAAGCAGCGTCATATGTGGCGGTTACGGAAGCTGTACCGCTGGAACCATAACCCGTTTCACCGGATTGCGTTAATGTGATGGTATATGTCTTTGCACTCCAATGCGCGAACAAATTAGTTGCAGATGCTTTATCCCAGGCACGTGCACTTCCAAGCACATTAGTGTAGTATTGTGTTCCTGTACTGGCATCGTCATAGTAACCTGCGAAGTTATAACCAGTCCGGCTATGCGCGGTTAGAGTTCCTCCGCCTTTCAATATGCTAGGCATCGCAGCATCATATGTTGCAGAGACAACTTTGTCAGCTCCGCTACCTCCATTAGCCTTTAACGTAACATCATAACTTGTGGGCAAGAATGTTGCTGCAACAGTTACGTCATCGCTTGGCATCGCGAACTGATTACTGGTAACCGTTACAGTTCCACCTCCAGCTTTGGTGACCGTCCAATGATCAAAGTGGTAACCTGTTGCTGGTGTCGCAGCTAATGTGATAGTAGTTGTTGCTACCGACTCGGTGCTTGTTCCTACGGCAGAAGCACTTCCTACTTTTATGGTATATGAACCATGTGTCGGATCGCCATGAGTAATCGTGTATATTGGATCTGCCGCGATATTAAGAGTCGGTTTTGTCGCGTCGTCAATGCTTTTGAGGGTTAATGTAATCGTTACATTACTCTTGCGCGTCAAACCAAACTGAATCGTCGAGTTGCCATCGTCAGTCTTACGAACACCGTCAATACTACTTCCGCTAGATGTTGGTGCTTGTACTCCATTATAATCATATAGCAATTCGTTATTTGAGTCTACAAAGTTAAAATGATAGCCAGAGTTATATGGCGCCGAAGCATCTTCTGTCGCACGTGCCAAAAATGTTGCAGAATAAGTGTATATTGCCGGCGAACCAGAAGAATGAGTCATGATGGTTTGAGTCCAAGGTGTCGGCCATGAACCGTTAATGTCCGAATTTATCTTAATATCCTTCAACTCAAACTTCGCATACAGTGTAGTTGCGGAAGTCACATTAACGGTATATGGATTATCCGTGCTAACAGAAGCGGTGCAAGCCGCATCACTATACCAACCAACGAACTTGTATCCCAAATTCGGAGTGGCTGTGAAAGTAATAGATGTGCCGGTCAGTACTTTCGTTCCTGAAGATATAGATAAATTATTGCTAACACTACCGTAACTCGACATGCCCGTCCCTACACCAAAGGTTACGCTATAAATAGGCTTATAAGTAACTGTCAATGTCGTATTGCCGGAAGGCATAGTAGTGTAACCGCTATAAGAACTTTTGTTAACATCTGTTACCACGCTTGTTGCGCCTATAGTGATATCATCAACATAATATCCTGTTTTCGCAGAAACAGAGATGTTTACGCGCTCACCGGAAGCATATTGCTTGGTCTGCAAATTACCTAAATCATTAGTTGTTAAGGTAATCGTTCCTTCCGTACCTGCAGCACCATTATTTGTGTTTCCGCTTGAACCATTCGCTAAAGTGATGGTGTAATAAATAGCTGGATCTTGCACCCAAAGTTTTTTGTTAGTGCCTGTATTTATAACCACCCAAACATCTGACATTGTGGAGGATACATAACTTGATTTTGTTTCATTTGTAGAAAGGGAATAGACCGTACCCTTGGTAACTTGTTGATCACTGCTTGTACTTGAATTGGTGTTATATGCATTAGTTCCATTGTGTACTTTCCAATAGTGACTTGCAGTAAGAGTAACTGGCATGTAGTATGTGTTAGCGATATCACGATATGCGCGGTCAAATTGATATGTTGTAGGCTTGCTCCAGCCTCCGAAATCCGCACCTTCCATGTACCAACCGGAATTGGATTTCGTATAGAAGTTCGCTGTCAACGTACCTGTGCTACCTGAGCCATTACCATTCAGTGTATAGGTGTTTGTTGTTGCAGAACCGGTGGCATTACCGCCTGTCGTCCAATAGTCAAATCCATAACCCGATTTGGCGGTTGCCACTACTGTACGACTTGTCGTCACGCCCGCTGTCGTTGTGTTTCCCGGCGTGAAGGATGAGCCGCCTACCGTCAATGTTCCTGCTCCCGAAGGACTAACATTCACCGTTACGGTCGTCATGTTCTCACTCCAATTTGCATAAATCGTTCTTGTTGATGCATCCACATCCCATACATGCGCACTACTACCATCCGTATTATAGTACTTAGTTCCACTTCCTCCGGTCGAGCCATAGTATCCCAAGAAAGAATAACCTGTTTTGCCCGGCATGGTAGTTGAAGGCATTGCTGCATCATACGTTGCAGTTACAGATGTAGAACCGGTTGTTCCACCCTGTCTATCCAAAGTAACAGTCGTGTTTTTTGCTGTCCATTTAGCATAGAGAATCTTGTCTGAGGTAACTGTCTCTGTGCTGAAGTTCCATGCGTTTGTGCATGCAGGCTCTTTGTACCAGCCGCCAAAAGTGTAACCTGTTGCTGTCGGAGCGGGACTTGGCGCTGTTGCCTTACCTCCGCTTAATATGCTTTGACTTGAAATGGAACTTCCATGCCCTTGCAGATCAAACGAAACGGTATAATAATCACCTGCACCATAGGTGAAGGTTACGCGTTTTTGGACCGTAATAGGGTCAACGGTATAAATCTCTATTGCAGATGTATAGACACCGGTGGATGTAAAGTTGATGGTCGAGAACGAACCGGAGGTAATCAAAGTGAACGCATCTCCCGAAGAAATAAGGTTTCCATTAGAGTGGAAGCCGCCTCCCGTAGTTCCGGCATTCGCACCTCCGAATTCTGCAATACGATAATAATAGCCGCTGTTTCTAGGAACGTTGGTCTTGAAACTGACCGTCATTGTTTGTACACCCGTACTTCCGCTAGAAGGCGATGCGGATACTTCGGAAATCGTAATTGCCGTCCATTTGGCGTAGAGTGTCTTATTTCCTGTCGAACCGTTTGCAATTGAAGTGACGGGAGTAGTCAAACCAGAATCAGAATACCAACCGTTGAAAATATAACCGGTCTTTTTAGGGGCGTAAAGTGTAATGGTCGAACTCTCTATATTATAATTACTTGGGTTAGATGCGTGGTTTGTCGCACCTGTCATATTCTCATAAGTAATAGTATATGTATGAGGAGTGTAATTAGCTGTTACGGTTGCGTTGGAAAATGATGTAAATTTCACAGTCGCTTCCGTTCTGGAAGTGGCAGATGAAATAGTGATGTGTGAATTTGAAGTCGTCCAATTGACAAAATCATATCCTGTTACATTGGAGGCAGAAAGGCTGTAATTAGTGTTATAGGTAATGGCTGATGTTATTCCGCTTGATACAGTAGCGGAACCATCATCTCCGGAATGATTAACTGTTAGAGTTGTTTTAGGGATGGTAAACTGATACTTAAAATGGTCTTCTCCTCCAGGATACCACACGTTAACATCGCTACCCCAATCATTACCGTCTTTGTTGTACATGTGACATTTGAATTTGTACCAGAAATCTATAGTGTAGGTTTGAGCAGCACTCGTACTGGCAGATACGTTTGAGAGCAAATTCTTCTCCGAAGTATTGGATGTCCACGTTGCAGTTGCTCCGTTGCCCCTCCAACTCATAGAAGGACTTGTAGTGGCTTCAAAATTACCAGAAGATACTTGCGTCCCGGAAGGATTAGATACTTTCCACGACATAACAAGTGAAGAGTTTACTATTCGAGCGCCATTGTTATTACATGCATCTCCATGCCACTGATTGTGACAATATACGGGAACTGAAAATTTGTTAAACTTCAGCCCACTAGTAATATTTGATGCGTCAATGGCCCTGTTTGTCCCTATATTTGAGGATGTGCTTCCTTTTGAGCTGTATGATCCCCCATTGATACTAAACCAGACATAAATAGTTCCCATATCATAACCGGCTTCATAGTTTGGCATAGCGCGGTTCACATCTCCTGAAGAAGTCAAAGAGCAGTTCGTTTTTCCCCACATCTGTCCCACACCGAGGGTGAGGAGAAGGGTGAGGGTGGTGAGGATTTTCGCCATCCGACTACTCTTTGTTACTTTTGCGCAACCTTCCGCCTGCGCCTTAGCGGTTCTTAGATTAAAGACTAAGTTTTTCATATGTGTATTTTATTTAATATTCGTCGTTTATTTTTGCTTTGGTACCAAAATCACGGGATATATACTTTGTATATATAGGGTGTACCGGGATACGACATTCCTCCGACACGCCTCCGACGTTACTCTTTCCTGCCTAGTCCTTTTTACTTTTCGTCCTCAAACGGCAGTTCTTGCGCTTGCCCTTCTTCTATCGGTCGGATGTAGTCGCTGGCCTTGATGGGCGACACTACACTCTCGCCGATAGTGTGTTCCAATTGTTGCCGTGCTGCTTTGGCTACATTACCTCCTTCTTTGGCTACCTGCATGTTTTGTTGCATGGTCTTCGGATTCTTTCTCTTGGAAATCTCCGTTGTGGAAGCCTCTGCTAAAGTGTTAAGCGCCAACTCTATGGTGGACATATTGTCCCGCAAATTCTCTTTCTTTAAACCTTTGAATTGCTTATACTCTTTCGTGGTTTTACCGCTCCATGTTTTCGTGATCAAGTCTGTCAATATCGCAAAATCACGCCCTTCTTCCAGTCCCGCTCGCTTCCACTCATTAGTCAACTCATTGCGCGCATCTATGGACTTCACGCGATTGGCAATCCATTTGTCAGAATAGCCTTGTTTCTTATAGTCGGCTACTGCCTGTTGGATGGAACGCTCTGGATCAATCATCTGCTGTATTCTTTCGCTTCCTACCTGTGCCAGCCAGCGTTTCAATGGCTCTGCTTTCTTACTCGGGATGGACTGAACAATACGCAGAATACCCTCTAAATCAGCAACATCGGTTAATCGCATCTTACCATCAGCTGCAGGTAATTTCAACTGGTGACAATTTGTCACCGTTTGACTTCCCTCTTCATTAAGACGCTGTTTGAGTTTATTCCAATACTTGCGTCCATCTACGCTTTCGGTTAATACTGCGATGACATCTACGACGGAGAAGAAGTATTTCTCCTGCTCGTCATCCCATACCACGCGAATCTTCGCGTTCTCAAACAATTGTATGTATGTCTCCTGACTCATTGATCTTCGGCTCGTTTTCTTATCTTGTTTTCTTAAGCGAAGCGCGTTTTCCTTTTATTCTTTCGTTCCCGCTTCCTTCGCTCTCGCTTTCTTTCCGCGCAGCCACACTACGCCTGCAAAGAGTAGTGCAAACGCGGCTAAGATCCACGGCTCACCAACAGGACTCGGTCCTTGACCGGCCTCCGGACCTCCACCGAACGTCTTTGGATTTCCTCCTTTACCCGGCGCCTTATTCGGCCCGCTGCTTTGTTCGGATGGCATGGTATTATCGAACGGCGCGTAAATCGTACCGTCATGGTTTTGTCCATTCTGCATGATTTGTTGACTCTGCATGGCTACTTGTGCGGCTTGTGTTGGGGTCGGGGTAAACGGCTGTGCATAAACAGCCAGTGTAGCCATGCTCAAGAAAACGGTTAGTAAAAAGGTGTTGCGTTTCATGTTATTATTGTAGTGTTTTTTACGTTGGTATATGTTTTTCATTGGTCGCGTATATATGCGTACAACCCTTGCACGCACACTCACGCACACAAACTTTAGCCCGCAAAGGTACTCTTTTTCTCCGAAATACACAAATTTTTTAGCAAAAAAAGCGCAAAAATCTACATTTTTTCATCATTTTTGCCCTTTTTTGCTATTTTCACTTTGCAAAATGCCCCTTTTCGCTTCTCTTTCAAGATTCATACAAAAACACAAAAACAGCCTGCATTGCTGCAAGCTGTTTTTGCGATCTTGTTGCCGAACGCGATTAGAGCCAGCGAACGTAGCAGAAGTCCATGCGGTGCGGGAGGAGTTCGTTCTGCGGATACATTCGCAGGCCGAATTTCATTCCTCCGGCATAGTCCAACTGGTAGGTGTTCTTGAAGAACAGATGACTGCCTTCTGTTTTCACCAGTTTCAAGGGCTCTACTTCGTAGAGTTTGTCGTTGTTGTGCAGCGACGTGCGGATGGCAACCAGCTCTACGCCCAGACCCTTGTCGTTCAGACCCTTCGTGTCGAGTTCAACGGCAATGTCGAACTTATCACCTACGTTCAGGTTGTTGGCGAGCAGATCCGGACCTTCTACCTTCACTACCTCGATCTCGTCCCAGTGCGCTACCATGTTCTCTTTCCATGCAGCGATCTCTTTGGCGATCTTGTAGTTGTCCGCCATCAGGAGGTTGTGACGTTTCGCGAGTTTGTTGTAGAACTTCTCGAAATAGTCGTCGATCATGCGCTTCATGGTGAAACGCGGGGTGATCTTCGTCACGGAGTTCTTGATATATTGGATCCACTCGGGGCTGTAGCCTTTGCTGTTCTTAGCGTAGTAGAGCGGGATGATCTCGTTCTCGAGCATCTGGTAGATCGTAGCGGCATCGAGCTGATCCTGGTGCGCCTGGTTCTCGTAGGTGCGTTTCTCGGTCAGCGCCCATCCTGCGCCTTCTACGTAACCTTCGTACCACCATCCGTCTTTGACGGAGAAGTTGAGCACGCCGTTCATTTGTGCTTTCTCGCCGGACGTACCGGATGCCTCCAACGGGCGGGTAGGCGTGTTGAGCCAGATATCCACACCGGAGATGAGACGTTTCGCGAGACGCATATCGTAGTTCTCGAGGAAGATGATCTTACCGAGGAACTGCGGCATACGGCTGATCTCGATGATACGTTTGATCAAGCCCTGGCCACCGCCATCAGCAGGGTGCGCTTTGCCGGCGAAGAGGAACTGAACCGGATAATTGGGGTTGTTCACCAGCTTGTCCAGACGCTCCAGATCCGTGAACAACAGGTGCGCACGTTTGTATGTCGCGAAACGGCGACCGAAACCGATGATCAGGTTCTCCGGCTTCATCTCATTCAACGCGCGGACGATACGGGCAGGATCACCCTGGCTCTTCATCCAGTCCTCACGGAACTGCTGCTTAATGAAGTCCATCATCTGACGCTTCAGACCGATACGGGTAGCCCAGATCTCCTCATCAGGGATATCCGCATACGCCTTCCACATATCCAGGTTGGACTGGTCTTTCATCCAGCCTTTGGGCAGATATTTCTTATAAACCTTCTTCCAATCCGATGCAGCCCAAGTAGGCATATGTACGCCGTTGGTGACGTAGTCCACATGCAGCTCCTCGGGGAAATAACCGGGCCAAACGGGGCTGAACATCTTCTTCGATACCTCGCCGTGCAGCCAGCTCACGCCGTTTGCCTCCTGGCATGTATTCAAAGCGAAGACGGACATAGAGAACTTCTCGTTGTTGTCGTCCGGGTTCGTACGACCCATACCGATCAGATCGTGCCACTCGATACCTAATTTACCGGCGTACTCGCTCATGTATTTGTAGAACAAGCCCTCTTCGAAATAGTCGTGACCGGCGGGAACCGGGGTATGGCAGGTGTATAATCCGGAAGCGCGAACAATCTCTTTGGCCTCGTTGAAGGTCAGGCCTTCAGCTACCAAGTCAACCAGACGCTGCAGACCCATCAGGGCTGCGTGACCCTCGTTGCAATGATATACATCCTTCTTGATGCCCAGTTTCTTGAGCGCCAGCACACCACCGATACCGAGCATGATCTCCTGCTTGATACGGTTCTCCCAGTCGCCGCCGTAGAGTTGGTGGGTGATCTGACGATCCCATTCGCTGTTCAACTCATTATCCGTGTCTAACAGATACAGGTTCATACAACCTACGGCTACTTTCCAGAGGTACGCTTTCACGGTGCGACCCGGATAAGGAACCTCGATCACCATATTCGACCCGTCCTCTTCTTTCATCTGGGTAATAGGCAGGTTGTTGAAGTTCTGCGCCTCGTAGTTCGCGATCTGCTGGCCTTCCGGACTCAGGGTCTGGGTGAAATAACCATAGCGATAGAGGAAACCGATGGCAGTCATATCGATGTTGCAGTCCGACGCCTCTTTGATATAGTCGCCCGCCAAGATACCCAGACCACCCGAGTAGATCTTGAGCACGTGCGTCAGACCATACTCCATAGAGAAATAAGCGATCGTCGGTTTCTTCTTGTCTTTCGGCGCATCCATATAGGCGCGGAAGTCCGCGTAAACGGCATTCAGATGGTTCATGAACTCTGTGTCCTTGGACAGCTCCACCATTCTGTCGTAGCTGAGGATGTTCAGCAGAACAACCGGGTTCGAGTTGGCGCGATGCCAAGCTTCGGTATCGATGTAACGGAACAAATCCTTTGCGTCGCCGTTCCAACTCCACCATAAGTTGTACGCCAATTCTTGCAATTTACTCAACTCCGCAGGAAGCTTAGCACGGATGTTGCACTCTTTCCATACAGGTTGATTTACATTACTTACTTTTACTTTCATATCAGTATATTGTTTGTTATTTTTCACTATTTTCTAAAAACAGGGCGCAAAATTACACTTTTTTTTTGAGATATGCAAGAATTTTATTATTTTTGCACTCGATTTTACGAATTTGTAGACTTCAATTAGCAATCTATGATAGCCCGAGACGAAATATCCAATGAGATTCTTCGCAGACGCGACATGCGCGATGCGTTCACTTTTACCATCGATCCCGCCGACGCCAAAGACTTCGACGATGCCATCTCTTTCGAAATAATTAACGAGGACGACGACCAATTACCAATCACCAATTACCAATCTCCGATCTACCGGATTGGAGTCCACATCGCCGATGTTTCCCATTACGTGCGGCCAGGTACAAAGATAGACGAAGACGCCTATAAACGCGGCACTTCCGTCTATCTCGTCGATCGCGTCATTCCCATGCTGCCCGAAGAACTCTGTAACGATAAGTGTTCCCTCCGACCGGGTGAAGATAAACTCTGTATGTCTGTCGTCTTTACTATGGATGCCGACGCGCGCGTACTTAAATATAAAATATGTCGTACCGTCATCCGCTCCGATTTCCGCCTCGACTACAACCAGGCCCAGGACATCATAACTGGTGTGCACCCCCTCGGAGGGGTATCACTCACCCAAGCAATCCTTACCCTTAACACCCTCGCTGCCAAACTGCGTGCCGAGCGAATCGCCAATGGTGCCCTGACGATCGAGCAGGACGAGATGCGCTTTCATCTCGACGAACACGGTCATCCTACCGATATCTATTTCGAGTCCCCTAACGAGGCGCATCATCTGATCGAAGAATTCATGCTTTTGGCTAACCGCACCGTAGCGAAAGCCGTCGGTTCCGGCCGACCGTTCGTCTATCGCGTCCACGATCTTCCCAACGGCGAGAAACTCGAAGAAGTCAAAGCCTTCAAACGCAAAATGGGTAACCGCGTAACGCAGCAAACGATTGATTTACTGACGATTAGAGCGCAAGCCAAAGCCGTCTATTCCACCTATAACATCGGTCACTACGGCCTCGCTTTCTCCCATTACACCCATTTCACTTCCCCCATTCGCCGCTATCCCGATCTCATGGTCCATCGCCTCGTGGAGAAATATATCCTCACCGGCAAACCTATCTCGCTCACCCGCGAAGAACTGGAGGAGAAATGCGAACATTGCTCGGCGTGCGAACAAGAAGCCGCACAAGCCGAACGCGATTCCATCAAACTCTTCCAAGCCATCTGGATGAACGATCATATCGGCGAAATTCTGCCCGGACATATCTCAGGAGTCACCGAATTCGGCTTCTTTGTGCAACTCGATGAATCCCGCTGCGAAGGACTCGTGCATATCTCCAATATCGGCTTCCCGGGCGAGACATGGCAGTACGATGAGAAGAACTATCGCCTTGTCTGTGCCGAGAATCACTTGTCTTATACCCTCGGCGATCCCGTTACCGTTAAAGTCACGAAATGCGATATAAATCGTGCCCTCATTGACTTCGAGTTAGCGAAAAACGCGTAAATTAGCAATTAAATTTGCATATATCCGAAAATTTTAGTAATTTTGCCCCAAAATTACGGAGCTCATGAAAAAATACCTCTACATCGTCCTCCTTCTTCTCGCATCTGCCTTGTGCGCGCACGCGGAAACCATATTACTTCGCACAGGCGCACGCGTAAAAGGCGAGATCGTCTTCCAGAATGAAGAAGTGGTCATCGTGCGTGATGCCGAAGGCAAACGCTTCCAGTATCTGCGCTCCGATGTGGAGAAAGTTTTGGCGGACGACCCCGCAGAGGTAGCCGCTGAAGTGAGTGAAAAAGAGCAGGAACTGCTTACCCCGAAGAAAGCGTCTATCTTATTGGAGCTTGCCGGAGGTGCTGCGGTTCAGCCCCAGGAATATGCCGGAGGAACCTTTAGCATTGATCTGCTCGTTGGTTCCCATCATATCGGCAACCGCCATCTCTTTGTCGGCGGAGGTCTCGGATACCATGGACTCTTCCTGAATGGAGAGAAACTGAATTTCCTTCCGATCCAAGCGGCTATCCGCATGCCGTTTACCGAAACCAAACATGCGCCCGTCTTTGGTCTTGGCCTGGGTTATGGTATCGCGCTTAGCAAAGATTTCCTCGGAGGTATCTACGCTTCTGCGGATTTCGGCTATCGCTGCCAAATCAATCCCAAGACAGCCATCGCGGTGGTTGCCTACACCCAGTTCCAACAAGCGAAAATTCCCGTTATCCAATACGTCGATGGTCTTCCTTTCGAAGGAAAAACCGGCCGAAACCTCGTTTGTGCAGGTGTGAAACTCGCTTTCTACTTCTAACCCCCCCCTAACCGCTAACCCGTACCCTGTAACCCATAACCCCTCTCCCCCGTGAAGAAGCAACCTCGCGATTTTAGAATATCGATCATGCTCAACGAAAGTGAGCTCCGCGCGCTGGATCGTTTCTGCGATCGGTATGGCGTAGCGAATCGCAGTCGCCTCATTCGCGAGACCCTTATGAAAGCGATCCTTAAGAAAATGGATAACGACCAACCCACATTGTTCGATTGACATCGAACAAGTTTAAAGTTTAGAGTTTAAAGTTTAAAGTAAAACGCCTCCCATCAAGGAGGCGTTTCTCGTTCAGTCGTTAACTCTTTCACTCGTTAACTCTTTATCATCCAAGGTAAGTCTGCAAGATATGACTGCGTTGACCGGTGTTCAGTTTGCGGATTGCTTTCTCTTTGATCTGACGTACACGCTCGCGGGTAAGATGCAACTCATCGCCGATCTCCTCCAGCGTCTTTTCAGGGGTACCGATACCAAAGAACTTCTTTAAGATGTCTGCTTCACGCGGCGTAAGCGTTGCTAATGCACGGCTGATCTCCGTGGACAGCGATTCATTAATCAGTCCGCGATCGGCGTTCGGCGAATCTTCATTCACCATTACATCAATCAGACTGTTGTCCTCGCCTTCTACAAACGGAGCATCGACGCTCACATGACGACCCGACATCTTCAGCGTCTCCGCAATCTTATCTACCGGGATATCCAGCATATCGGCCAGCTCCTCTGCACTCGGCTTACGCTCATGTTCCTGCTCGAAACGCTGAAAAGCCTTGTTGATCTTGTTCATGGAGCCTACCTGGTTCAGCGGAAGACGTACAATACGACTCTGCTCAGCCAGCGCCTGAAGAATAGATTGGCGAATCCACCATACCGCATAAGAGATGAACTTAAAACCACGAGTCTCATCGAATTTCTCTGCAGCCTTGATCAGACCTAAATTACCCTCGTTAATCAAATCGGGCAAACTCAATCCTTGATTCTGATACTGCTTCGCTACAGACACTACAAAACGTAGGTTGCTTTTGGTCAGTTTCTCTAATGCAGCGCGGTCTCCGTTACGGATACGACCGGCCAATTCTACCTCTTCCTCTACCGATATCAACTCCTCTCGACCGATCTCTTGAAGATACTTGTCCAGACTCGCCGACTCACGGTTGGTGATAGATTTTGTAATTTTTAATTGACGCATATATAGTTGTAACTATATTTTTAAAATTCGGGGCCCCCAGAGTAAGCTAACGAAGCGCTTGCTATGGGGAGAGCGGAGGCACAAGTCGCCCGTTTATTTAGCGGAGTGGTATAAACCCTTTGCGATCTTGTTGCCGAACGCGATGTGATCCGGTCGGGATTCGAACCCGAGACCCACAGCTTAGAAGGCTGTTGCTCTATCCAGCTGAGCTACCGGACCCGGAGCGTCCTCCCGACGGAACGGGAGGAGCGGCCTCCGCCTAGAAGGGCATAAAGCCACACTTAGGCAAAATAGGGCGCAAAGGTACTACAATTATTTGAATTATGCAAATAAAATCGTACTTTTGTGGCTTTTTGCGGCGTTTTTTACAGCAAACTGTCGAAAAGTTGGGCTAAATCCTGCTTGCGGCATGCACCTACGTGGCGATTTACCAACTCGCCGTTCTGGAAGAACAGCATCGTCGGGATATTCATAATACCGTACTCCTCGCAGGTATCCGGATTATCATCCACATTCAGTTTACCTACTACTACCTTACCCTCGTATTCGTTCGAGAGCTCCTCCAAAATCGGGAGCATCATCTTACAAGGACCGCACCAAGCAGCCCAAAAATCTACTACTACCGGTTTGCCTGACGCGATCACATCCTTGATGTTAGCGTCTGTAATTTCTACTGTCATACTTGTTGTATTTGTTTAATGATTATTTTTTTCTGATTCGGTTTGCGCAAGAGGATATCCGTTAACGGATCTTCCAGATACGTCTGTACCGCCCGTTTAACAGGTCTTGCACCATTCTTCTTATCGAAACTCTTCTCTACCAACTGCTCATTCACTTCCGTCGAAACACTCAGTTGATGTCCCTGCGCTTTCATCCGTTGTTGCAATAGACTCACCTCAATCCGTACAATCTGTGCGATCGTCTCTTTGCTTAACGGCTCAAAGGTAACCACATTATCAATACGGTTCACGAACTCCGGCGGGAACTGTTTCTGCAGCGCTTTCAGTAAGGTCGCATTCACTTGCTTCTGGTCCATCTCTGCCGCACTAAAACCTACGCCGCTGCCGAACTCCTGCAGTTGACGCGTACCTACGTTACTCGTCAGCACAATAATTGTGTTCCTGAAGTCCACGATATGTCCCTGCCGATCGGTCAGACGACCTTCGTCCATCACCTGCAGCAGCACATTGAAGATATCCGGATGCGCTTTCTCGATCTCGTCGAACAGGATGATCGAGTAGGGTTTTCTCCGTACCGCCTCGGTTAACTTACCGCCTTCTTCATGCGCTACGTATCCCGGAGGAGCTCCTACTAACAGACTCACCGTATGTTTCTCCATGAACTCCGACATGTCGAAGCGAATCATCGCATCTTTGCTGCCGAACATCTCCTCCGCCAGACATTGTGCCAGGTACGTCTTACCTACACCCGTCTGACCCAAGAAGAAGAAGGTGCCGATCGGTCGTTTCGGGTCTCTTAATCCCAGACGACTCCGTTGAATAGCGCGAACGACCGTCTCTACGGCTTTGTCCTGACCGATGATACGTTTCTTCAGCGTCTCGCCCATCGTACGCAAGCGCTCGTTCTCTGCCGTCGCTACGCGCTGAACAGGTACGCCGCTCATCATACTCACTACCCCGGCTACATCGTCCGTCGTGATCATATACGGTTCGGCTTCGGTCTCGCCTTTCGCCTGTTGACGCGCATGACTGCGCGCACCTACCTCGTCCATCACATCAATCGCCTTATCCGGGAAAGCACGGTCCGTCAAATAGCGTTCGCTTAAGTTCACGCAGGCTTTCAACACCTCTTCCGTATATACCACATGGTGGTATTGCGCATAGTACGCGCTTAACCTGCCTAATATATCCAAGGTCTCTTCTACCGTCGTCGGACGAACGATCACTTTCTGGAATCTCCGTTCCAGCGCTCCGTCTTTCTCGATCGACTTCGCATATTCGGCCGTCGTCGTCGCGCCGATACACTGCACCTCTCCGCGTGCCAAAGCGGGCTTTAAGATATTCGCTGCATCCAAACTGCCAGACGCATTACCCGCACCAATCAAGGTATGAATCTCATCCACAAACAAGATCACCTCCGGATGGTTCTGCAACTCCGTGATTACCTGTTTCATGCGTTCTTCAAACTGACCCCTGTACGTTGTACCGGCTACCATCGAAGCCATATCTAAGGTGATGATCCGTTTGCCCTGCAGCGCCCCGGCTTCGTTATGCACGATGCGCAGCGCCAAGCCTTCTACGATAGCCGACTTGCCTACACCCGGTTCACCAATCAGTATCGGGTTATTCTTCTTTCTGCGACTCAAGATCTGTACCACCCGCTCGATCTCCACTTCTCTACCTACCATCGGGTCTAACTGACCTTCCTCTGCCAGTTTCGTCAAGTCCCGTCCGTATTTATCCAGCGCCGTCGTCTTCCCTTTCTTCATGTTCTTCGGCTGCTGACCTCCGCGCTGCGGCTGCCAGTTATTCTCATTCACGTCGCCCGTCTGTTCCGCCGAAGCCTGTGTCGTCTCCGAAGGAGCATAATGCGGTTGACCGAAGATGTCGGCTAACTGATTGAAACTGATATGCCACTCCCGCTCCAAGTACGCAGCTGTCGTATTGATACGCTCGCGTAAGATAGCTAACAGCAGGTGAATCGTACCTACCGCCTCCGCCATATACTCACGACTGATACCTTCTGCTATCCGCAGAATACGATCCGTCTGAGCGCTGCGCTGAACGGGTTCAATCATCTCTTCCTTACCTCGCTGCTGCTCCTCTAAATGTGCTTTTGTTGCGGCCACATCAATAGATGTCTGCTGTAGCACTTCAAAAGCAGAACCCTCTCCTAAACGGAGGATTCCCAGCAATAAATGGTCCGGCTCTATGCGCTTGCTGACTAATCGCTCGGCTTCTTCCTGCGCATAGATAATTACTTTGTTCAAATTCTGTGTTACTATCATATATCTCCTCTAAACCCTAAACTTTAAACCTTCAACTTTCAACTTTCAACTTTCAACTTTAAACTTTCAACTTTCAACTTTCAACTTTCAACTCTATAACTTTAGTTATAGAAGTGCCATGCCAATCCCGCGCGGAACACATCCCTGTTCGTCGGGTAACCCGGCATGGTCAGATACCCGGTGCTCTTGGTGTCGAACCAATAGCTGACATGTTGGTAATGCGCGAAGAAACGCAAGCGAATCGATCGCACATAGAAGTTTGCATACACGCTCATCCACGGGTAGTTACCTACATTCGTCGTTTGTTGGCTTGCGAACATACCCGTCTCGGGACATAACACCGGTGCCTTGTAGCGCGTGAAATAACGCAGGTCCACACCAATCTGTGCATCTAACGCCCTGAACCAAGTGCCGTGGTAATAGAGACGATGCTGCAATATCAGCAGAGGAACCGCCATGATGCTGTCTCGCGTGCTGTACTGGATCACCGCACGGTTCTCCAGATTCACCCAAGGTGTTGTGATATCGGCTGTCACATCGCCCGTGAAAATCTGTACGCTGCCCTTATATTGATGCGGACACCAGTCGCTTGCCGAGACAAAGATCGGATTGGTCTGGTTCTCAAAACTGAAGTCAATCTTCGCTTTCACCCACTTCGTCGGATAAGCAATCGTCGCCCCGCCTAAGAACCGATAGGTAAACCCGAAGTTATTCTCCCATCGGATATGGTTCGAGTTATAATGTTGCAGATACCAGTTCGGCGTCTCGCTCTTCGCATAAGCGCGCGCAGAAATCAACATCGGATACTTACCCGCTTGGAACTTCGTCTGCAGTTTGCCTTCTACGTTAAACTCACCGATCTTATAACCCACTACGCAAACTTTGCCCTCTATATTATAATGTACGTTCGCGCCGCTGTGCTTGTGTATCGCGCCGCCCACAAACGTGTTGTTTGTCCATTTATAGTCATAAATACTGTCGTACGGTACGCTGTCGCGCATGAACCGCTGACATTCGTTCATCGCAAACACTGTTGCGCCGAACTTCAATTTTGTGTTGTATGCTTCGCAGAAGGTGACCGCAACCGTGTTGCGAATCGTCAGCACATCTGTTGTGTCGTTCGTCTTGGACGAATCATAATAGGTCGTGTCGTAAAATCCCTGCTCTGCCGTCTTCTCGATATACCGTCTGTTCGAGTTATTGGTCTCGAAGATATGACTGAAAGTCATAATAGGAATATACTCCACTTTGATGGTATCACGCAATTCCCTTCGTCCGTTCTCGATCACCTCAATCGAATCGTGATACTCTCTGTCTTTTGTTATCGCATATTGGTTATGCAGATACCCGCTCAAGTAGCGATAACCAATCATTGAATTGAGTCGTACCGGTAAGTCCTCTGCGCTCAGCGGACCCGATAACTGACTCACGTCTCGCAAACCGCCGTTGTTGAACGAACTCAACTGACTCCAACCGAACGCGGCATGCATCGAGTAGTGCGCACCCGTGTAACTGCCCCATACCGATCCACGGTATAACTTACCCGACGTATTGGCGTAGTGACCGATTGAATTTAGATAGTCCATCTCTAATCCTAAGTTCAGTCGCCGCCCCAAGTTACCGGTAAACAAAAAATCGATATCGTTCTCCTCGTGTCCGCTTGTGAAGCCTTTCTTATACGCTACGGTCGAGTAGGGGGTCGTCGTATTGAAATAGCGCTGCTCCTGCGGCGTGACCACATAGGGCGTCAGACTCCATGCAAACGGGTCTTCTATCGTACGCACCCGATCATTGATCACGCGGCTCTCGATTGGCGAGACGAGGATATTGCCGTTCGTGGCGCTGCTGATGGAGTAGTTGTTCTGTACATCTACGTCCTGATAATTCAGCATTAGCGTATCCATGAAGACAATCGTATCCGCGACGGCGCTGTAACCCGGCATCTGCCAGGTATGAATCACCGTCTTCGTACGCGGCTGCTTGGCAGCGGCCACAAGGGTCGCTGCCAACAGCACTAATACTATAAAGCTACGCTTTAATTGCAAATTTTAGATTGCAGATTTTTGATTTATTTTTTCGCTTTCTTCAACTTCGCTTGAAGCGCCTGAATCTCCTCCTCTTGGTTGCGGATGGTCTTGAGCAACTCATTCAACTCTTCGTTCTCAATCGTTGTCGGATATTGCTCCTCTACGGTCTGCAAGAAGTCGGACAGCACATTCATATAGTTGATGAATGCGTCGTAAGCCGATTCGTACTGCGTCTCACCCTGATCGATATGATTCATATAATGCAGGTAGTTCACATCCTGCAGACGCAACCAGTTGGTCTTCAGCGCCTTGTCTTGGCATAGGTGAACGCGCTCTGCTACGGCGTACAGTTTATGAATAGCCTCTTGCTGCAAGTCATTTCCGGCATATACGCTCAGGTCTTTTGCCTCGCCGCTCCAAGTCAAAGGATACGGACTTGACAATACATCCTCCGCCGCCAGTTTCTTCGCTGCTTCAGCCGGCGTCATGAAGCCCATCTCGCGCTCTAACGCATAGTACGGCAGTGCCTTGAGGAAATCGAAGATACCTGTGCCGGCATTCTGACGAACACCGAAGGTCTCTGCGCCTACCCAGATATTGATGATGTCCTCGCCTTCCGGCAGGTCCTTCAACTGGTTCGCATATTTCTCTGCGTCCATCGGGAAATTCGGCCAGTTAGGATCCGAGAAGTGGAAACTCAACTCATCGCTCAGGTTCATGTTACGCAGCAGCACTTTCATCTTCGGAGCACCTGCCGACTGATACATCTTATTCGGTGTCTTCCAGCTGATCACGTGCTTTGCGCCCTCGGTCATGATCGCTTTGTAACCCAGTTTATTCAACTGATAAGCGGTCTCATCCGTGTACAGCAACTCGGTGTTCCAAACCGTCTGAGCCTTTACGCCCAATACGTTCTCTAACAGTTCTCCTTGTTTCTTGAATTGCAACTTCATCTCGCTCTCGTTGTACTCCGAAGCCAACGAATAGCTGTACGGCGTAGCTAAGAACTCAACGGCTTTCGTGGCTGCCAACTCCTTGAGGATATCAATCATCTCCGGATTGAACTGCTCGAACATCTCAATCATCGTACCACTAACGCTGATTGCGCAGTGGAATTTACCCTTGCTCAGGTTGATCATATCTTTGATCGTCTGGCAAAGCGGTAAGTACGAGGTGTTAACCAACCAGTTAACGTGCTCTTCGGTAGCCATATCATCGTAGTAGTAATGATCGTGGCCGATTTCAAAGAAACGATAGCGCTTCAGACGGTAAGGTACATGCATCTGGAAGCAAAAACATATATTTTTCATAATGCTATTAAATTTACAATTTACAATTTACAATTTACAATTCTTAAAGTGTGTGATTGATCACGCCGTCATAAATCTTACGCACTTTAAGACCCGCGTCGGACCATTTGATGTTATTGACCTCCGCAATACCCAGATCGTGCAGACTCTTGTACATCGCCGGATACTTCACGATCGCATAGATCGCATCGGCCATCGCGTCGATGTCCCAATAGTCTGTCTTGATCGCGTGCTGCAGGATCTCAGCGCAACCGGACTGATGACTGATGATAGACGGACAGCCTACCTGCATTGCCTCCAGCGGACTGATACCAAACGGCTCACTCACACTCGGCATGATATATACGTCGCTCATCGCCAGCATCTCCTGAACCTGCTTTCCGCGCATGAAGCCCGGGAAGTGGAATTTATCGGCAATACCGCGTTTAGCAACCAGATCAATCATCTCTGTCATCTTATCGCCGCTACCGGCCATCACAAACCGAACACCGTTGGTCTTGCTCAGTACGCGTGCTGCGGCTTCTACGAAATACTCCGGTCCCTTCTGCATCGTGATACGACCTAAGAAAGTAACCAACTTATCCTTGCGCTCCGGTTTTGTGAACTCCTCCGGATGAGCCAAAGGCTCAACGGCGTTGTGAACCGTACTTACCTTACGCGGATCAATACCGTATTTCTCAATTACCGTGTTACGCGTCAGGTTACTTACGCATATGATATGATCCGCTGCCTCCATGCCTCGTTTCTCGATCGCGAACACCGTCGGGTTTACATTACCGCGGCTGCGGTCGAAGTCCGTTGCATGCACGTGGATAACAAGCGGTTTACCGCTGATCTGTTTGGCAAATACACCGGCCGGATAGGTCAACCAGTCGTGGCTGTGGATTATATCGAAGTCCAAGGTATGCGCCAATACCGAAGCTACCGCCTCGTAGTTACCGATCTCTTCAATCAGGTTGTCGGGATAACGACCCGAGAAACCGATGCAGCCTAAATCATCCGTTCCGATACGACGGAAGTCATAGCGGATACCATCGCGGAAACGATAGTACTCCTCCGGAGACATACGACCCGCCATGCGCTCTTTCACATAGTCGTAGTTGACGTCTTTCCATACTACCGGAATACTGTTCGCGCCGATGATACGCAAGAAAGACTGATCCTCGTCACCCCATGGTTTCGGAATGACGAAGGTGATCTCCATGTCTTTCTGCTCACTCATACCGCGAGTCAAACCGTAACTCGCTGTTCCCAAACCACCTAAGATATGGGGAGGAAACTCCCAACCAAACATTAACGCTTTCATTGTTGTGCCTCCTTTTCTTGAGCCTCTTTTTGCTCGCGTTCATACTTCTTCAATGTATCCAGCAGACTGATCACTGCTGCTACGCTCGGTGCACTACTCATGCCGCCGTGTCCTTTGTACGGCGGGTTACCGTCGTAGAACTCATTCAGCGTACCTATCGTCAACTCGTTCATCTCGGCTTCGAAACCAACCAACAGACGCTCCATGAAACTGGTACCGCTGTATTTATAGACGTTCATATAAGCACGCGAATAAGCGGTGATGGTCGACGGCCATACTACGCCGTTGTGCAGACAGCGGTCGCGTTCCGACAGCGCTACGCCGTACATCGGACGGTAGTTACCGCTCTTCGGACTCAAGCTGCGCAGACCCTTCGGCGTTAACAACTCCTTCGTGCATATATCGACTACCGCTTTCTGCTGTTTCTTATCCAGCGGACTGTACGGCAGACCAACCGCCCAAATCATATTCGGACGAACTTCCTTGTTCTGATAGTTGTCAATCACGAAGTCATTCAAATAGATGCCGTTCCAGAAGGTCTTTACAAACGCATCCTTGGTGATCTCTGCCTGATATTCCATCAGGTCGGCACTCGTCTCTTTACCCATCTCGCGCAGCATCTCTGCCGTGAAGCGCATCGCGTTGTACCACAGCGCATTCACCTCTACGATATAACCCGTACGCGGGGTGACAGGCCAACCGTTCTCGATGGCATTCATCCATGTGGCCGGACGTTGTGTGCCGTCCACCCAAAGCAATCCGTTCTGGTGCAGTTTGGCACGCGGGTGGTTCTGCTTACGATACCATGTGATGATATCCAAGCATATCTGGCCGTACAGGTCAGCCGCCTCTCTTACCGTATATTTATGTGCGAATTTCTGACAAGCACGAATGAACCATAACAGTACATCCGGTTCGTCCATACCCGTCATCTTGATATCATGAATCTTACCGTTCATGAACTTCAGCACCTCGTCCACCGCGGTCTTGTTGATGATAGCATCCCAGTACTCCGGACGATCGATATCCAGCGTACAGCTGGCTACGCTAAAGAACGTCGTGCGGGCATCGGCTTTAAACCACGGGAAACCGGCTAACAAGTAGCACTTGTCTCCTTCGCGTTTATAGAATTGGCTGGCGCTGTTCTTCAGCGTGCTGAACATGTCATCACGACGGTTACGGCGCTCCATCTCTTTCTTCCAGATATGCTTCAATTGACCCGTATTGCACTCCGTCACACCTGCCGCGAAGATGATGCTCTCGCCTTTCTTCATCGGTAACTCGAAGTAACCCGGTACCATCAGGTCCTCTTTGAAGGCGTAACCGCGCTCTTTCTCTTTGCGGTACTCGATGTCCTTGTACCACTGCGGGTCATGATGATACTCGACGGCCTTGCTGAACTGCATGTACAGATTCGGGAAGCCCGGATACATGCGGTTGAAACGACCGTTCTCGCACTCGTCCATGTTCGGGTTGGCTAACGGGTTCTCGTGCGTTAACTCGTTCACGCTTCGGAATGCCAGGAACGGACGGAAACGCAATACCGTCGGACTACCGCTCTCGAGCAACGTGTAGCGAATCAGCACACGCGGTTCGAAACTAACCAACAGACGCTCTTTTTGTAGCACCATCGCGCCTACGCGGTACGTAGTGCGCGCAATCACTTCGCAGTCAAACTCGCGAATGTACTTGTGTCCGTTCGGACTGAAGTGATTCTCTCCGTACTCGTGCAAACCTAAGTTAAACTCCGCACCATGTTGGATCACCGTCTCATCCAAAGAACTGAGAAGCACGTAGTTGTCTTCTCCCAATTCCGGAATAGGCATCACCAACTGGCCGTGGTACTTACGTGTGTTGCAATCAACGATGGTCGTTGAGTTGTACACACCGGCACGGTTCGTTCGAATCATCTCTTTCTGAAGCGAACGCTCTAAATTAACAAGCACTGTCTTGTCAAAATTCAGATAACTCATGATGTGTTTAAGTATTAAGTAAATTAATTATATTTGCCGTTGAATTTCTCTTGCGCCTCGGCTACAAACTCCTTGATGCGCTGCTCCTCCGCTTTCTTGCAAACCAGCAGCACGCCCTTTTGCTCCGCAATAATCATATCATCTACGCCTTGCACAATCGCTAACTTGCCCGGTTCCAAGGTCACAATATTTCCCTTTGCCTCATGGAATAGCGCCTCGCTATGCAGACTCACGTTCTTCTGCTCGTCCTTCTCACTCAACTCGTATAACGAACCCCATGTGCCCAAGTCACTCCAACCGAAACTGGACGGAATTACGTACACGTTATCCGCCTTCTCCATGATGCCGTAGTCGATCGAGATGTTCGGACATTTCGGGAAGATATCTTCGATAAACGCTTCCTCTTTTTCCGTACCCATCAGTAACTCCCCCTCACGGAAACGATCCGCCACTTCCGGTAACAAATAACGGAAGGCCTCACTGATCGTCTGCAGATTCCAAATAAAGATACCGCTGTTCCAAAGGAAATCACCGCTCTGCAGGAATACCTTCGCCATCTCCAGATTCGGCTTCTCCGTAAACGTCTTCACCGGATAAATGCCATCTCCTTTCACCTTTAACCTTTCACCTTTCACCTCATCCGATTTGTCCATGACAAATTGAATGTACCCATATCCTGTCTCCGGTCGGGTAGGCTGCATGCCCAGCGTGCAGATAGCCTTGTTGCTACCTACAAAATCGAATGCTTTCTGAATCGTCTGACGGAATTTCTCTTCCTCCAAAATCAGATGATCACTCGCCGCTACGACGATATTCGCCTGCATCTCCGGCCGACTCCAGTCGATGTCCTGGTAATTGGGCAGACTGCTGTTGCCGCCTTTGATCTTTCCTGCTTTCGCAAATCCCTCGTATTGCTTACCTTCGTCTTTGGTAAATCCATAGGCTTTTTGCAGGCAGAGTGCACGAATATGCGCGGTCGCGTACGCGATGCATGGCGCCGTATTCCGGCGCGCAGGTTCGCATAGAATCTGACTCTCCGATAAATCCGGCACTTGCTTTAAGATCGTATCTTTATACGCTACGTTCGTTACAATAAAGACATTCTCGATCGGAATCAACGGACGAAAACGGTCCACCGTCATCTGCAGCAAACTTCTGCCTGTACCAAAGAAATCCAAAAATTGTTTGGGCTTATCGGCCCTACTGAACGGCCAGAAACGACTACCGATGCCGCCGGCCATAATAACGCAATAGTTATTTTGATTTTTCATGTGCAAAACAAATTTGGGCGCAAAGATACAAAATATTTACAATATGTGCAAGCGCGCGCGACTTTTTTTAGGAAAAAAGTGTCATTTTGTGCTCAATAAGCAAAATTTTCAATTTTCAATTTTCAATTTTCAATTAAAAATACTACCTTTGTGCCGTAATTTGGAGTAAAATGCGCAAAAATTATTTTTTAGGGTTGTTATTTGGAGGTGTTTTTTGTGTTTTTTTCTTAACCTCTTGTAGTAAGGTGTCTACGCCGAAGCCATACGGCTATTATCGTATCACCTTGCCGGATACTTCGTATGTGGATTTCGAGTCCCTCTATCCGGATTACCCCTATACCTTCGATCTGTCGCAGAACGCCGTTGTCCAACCGCGGAATGACGAACCCTATTGGATCAATGTCTATTATCCCGCTTTGGATGCAACCATCCACTGCTCCTATAAGTCTGTTCATCGTAACTTACGCGAACTGTCCGATGATGCACTCGAGTTCGTCTATCGGAATGCCTCGTTCGCGAATGCCATTCCGGAGCGGGAATATGCGCATCCGGAGGCCGATGTATATGGCGTATTATTTGATTTGGAGGGAAATACCGCTTCGTCCTGCCAGTTCTTTATCACCGATTCCACCCGCCATTTTTTTCGGGCTTCGGTGTATTGCAATTGCCCGCCGAATGCCGACTCCCTCGCCCCGGTATATAACTATTTGCGCACCGATGTGATCCGCATGGTTGAGTCTTTTGAATGGAAATACTGATGTATGTTTTTTTCTTTCAAACATAGAAGTTTAGCATTGTTGCTTGATCCTGAGAAGGCCAATTTGGATGCCCTCCCTATCTCTGCGGAGTGCTGCCCTGATTATATCTTCGTCGGCGGTTCTACCGGCGGAGATACGACGGAGTTCATCCGTGAACTCAAATCAAAAATCAAAAATCAAAAATCAAATATCCCAATAATTTTATTCCCCGGAAATGCCGCCCAGTTTACGCCGGAAGCCGATGCGATATTATATCTCTCTTTGCTCTCCGGAGATAACCCTGAGTACCTGGTCGGGCAGCAGATTAAGTCAGCCCGAGCGATACATAACGCACAGATAGAAGCTATTCCGACAGCCTATATCTTGATAGACGGCGGTGTGGAGACTTCTACGATGCGCGTGACGCAAACATCTCCGATTCCATCGGACCAAATAGACCGAATTGTAGATACCTGCATCGCAGCGGAACTGATGGGTAAAAAAGCAATCTACTTGGAAGCCGGTTCCGGGGCAAAAACCCCGATTTCATTGGATATAATTGCCGCGGTACGGGCGCAAACGAAATGCACTCTGATTGTCGGTGGAGGTATCCGAACACCCGAGGCGATGAATACGGCCTACGATGCCGGAGCAGATGTCGTTGTGATAGGAAATCACTTCGAGTCCCATCCGGAAGACCTCGCTCTGTTTACTAACGCTCATGGTGCTTCTGGTGCCTCTGGTTTATCTCCCGATGATGAGCGCTATATGCGCCTCGCGCTCGCTGAAGCTCAAAAAGCCTTAGCTGCCAACGAGATACCTATCGGATGCATTGTCGTCTCCCAGAATCAGATCATCGGTCGGGGACATAACCTCACGGAGACGCTCGAGGACGTGACAGCGCATGCCGAGATGCAGGCTATCACCGCTGCGGCGCAGACCGTAGGAGGCAAATACCTGCCGGATGCTACGTTGTACGTCACGGTGGAACCCTGTCCGATGTGTGCCGGGGCGATCGGTTGGGCGCAGATCAAACGCATCGTCTATGGTGCGCCCGATCCCAAACGCGGATATGCCACCTATGCCCCGCGTGTTTTTCACCCGAAAGCTTCGGCTTCATCGGGAGTTTTAGAGGCCGAGTGCAAGGCTTTGATACAAGAATTTTTTAAGGCAAAACGATAAATCATCAATCATCAATCACCAATCACCAATATGAAATTCCACATCCCTACACAGATTTTGCGCGTTAGTGCGTTTGTTATCTTAGCGGCTGTCATTGTGTTGCTTTTCCCGCAGTATAACAATTCCTTCCGCTATCATTACGAAGTAGGAAAACCTTGGGGCTACGCTACGCTGAGGGCGGATTTTGACTTCCCGATCTACAAGACCGATGAGCAGTTGACGAAGGAGGAGAAACAACTCCTCTCGACCTTTACTCCTTATTATAAATATATCCCCCGCGTGCAAAGGGAAGTAATGGTGATTTCCCTCGAGGAGATGGAGTGGCTGCAAAGCGAAGAATATTCCCGCGTAGCCATTCCGCAGCGAGGCGGCGGGTATAAGAACTATTCCCTTTCGGAACTCTATACGCCTGCTTCGGCGTACAAACGATACGGCTATTCGATCGATCAGAACCTCGTACGCGATACGGCGCGCACCGAGTCGATGCGCGAGAAGACTTTAGCTACGCTCTCGCCTACCATAGGTATGGTGCAGAAGAACGAACGAATTGTCGAGCAGGGCGAGATCGTTAACGAGCGTACCTACCAGGTGCTGCAGTCCCTCAATCGTGCATACAAAGATGAGAATGCAGGCAATAAGCAAAAGAAACTCTCGCTCTTGGGCGAGTCGATTCTCGTGGTACTGTTCCTGAGTCTGTTTGTGATTTATCTGTCTGTCTTCCGTCCGAACTATGCCCGCCAGACGTCCGTGATGCTCTTCTTCTGCTTGCAGATCTTTATCGTCATTGCCTTGGCCTGTCTGGCGCTGCGGTTTGGCCTGTCTATCTATCTGGTGCCTTTTGCCTGGGTGGCCATCCTGACGCGTGTGTTCTTGGATTCCCGAACGGCCCTCTATCTGCATTTAACGACCATCCTCATCACCTCGGTCATTGTGCCCGCTCCGGTGGAGTTCTTCTTCATCCAGATGGCGGTCGGCATGGTAGCCGTGTCTTCGCTCTTCGATCTTACGCGCCGAGCACAGTTGTTGCAGACCGCAGGATGGATCTTACTGGCGGAATCAATCGCTTATACGGCCATCACGTTTGCCCAAACCGGCGTCTTCACAACTATCGTGGCATGGAACTACCTCTATTTCTTCATCAGCGCGTTGCTCATCGTCGGTTGTTACGGTCTGATCTATCTGTTTGAGAAAGTCTTCCATTTCATCTCGTCCATCACGCTGGTCGAGTTGGCGGATATCAATTCGGACCTGCTCCATCTCTTGGCCGAGAAAGCACCGGGAACGTTCCAGCATTCGATGCAGGTATCCAACTTGGCTTCAGAGGCCGCGAAAGTAGCGAGCGCCAACGCGTTGTTGGTTCGTACGGGTGCGCTCTATCACGATATAGGTAAGATTATCGATCCGCTCTACTTTGTAGAGAATCAACAGGGTTCAGAGAACCCGCTTCTGAAACTGGACCCGCGGGATGCAGCGCAAGTCATCATGTCGCATGTAACTGAAGGAGAACGTCTGGCGCGCAAGCATCATCTGCCGGAAGTCATCATTAATTTCATCACTTCCCACCATGGTACCTCGCTCGTGCGCTATTTCTATAATACCTATTGCAACGCGCATCCGAATGAGAAAGTAGATGAGGCGCTCTTCCGCTATCCGGGACCCAAACCGACTACCAAAGAGGGTGCAATCCTCATGATGGCCGATGCCATCGAAGCCCGTTCGCGCAGTCTGGAGGACTTCTCGGAAGAGTCCATCGCGAAGGCTGTCAACCAGATGATTGATGCGCAGATTGCCGACGGCCAGTTCGCCGAGACGCCGCTTAGTTTCAAGGATGTCGAGGCCATCCGTCAGGTCTTTGTCTCCCGCCTCACGGCCATGAATCATCATCGTATCGCTTATCCCACATTGAATCAAAAATAGCGGTCGTCATAACGAATAAAAATCATCAATCATAAATCATAAATCAGCAATGGCTGAAAGCCGTCTATATCTCGCTCCCATGGAGGATGTTACCGATCCGGCCTTCCGCATGCTCTGCAAACGCTACGGAGCGGATCGTGTTTATACGGAGTTTGTGAACGCCGATGCCTTGGTGCGCGATATCGCTTCTACGACACGCAAACTGACGATTCACGATGCGGAGCGACCGGTAGCCATTCAGATATACGGACGGGAACCCGAAGCGATGGCTGATGCGGCACGTATCGTAGAGACGGCCAAACCCGACTTTATCGATATTAATTTCGGCTGCCCGGTGAAGAAAGTGGCCGGAAAAGGGGCCGGAGCTGGATTGCTCAAAGACGTACCGAAGATGCTGGAGATCGCCAAAGCCGTCGTCAATGCGGTGCACACACCGGTAACTGCAAAAACCCGCCTCGGATGGGATGAGAAAAGTCTGTATCTCGAGGATGGCACACCCTTCATTGTCGATCTGGCGGAGCGACTCCAAGACTGTGGTATTCAGGAACTTGCTATCCATGGTCGCACCCGTTCTCAGATGTATCGCGGCGAAGCCGACTGGACGTTGATCGGAGAAGTGAAGAACTGTCCGCGTATCCATATCCCGATTATTGGTAATGGCGATGTGACGACCCCCGAACGCGCAAAAGAGTGCTTCGAACGCTATGGGGTTGATGCCATCATGATTGGTCGTGCTACCTTCGGCGCCCCCTGGCTCTTCGCCGAGATGAAAGGCCTTCCCGCTCCGAAAACGATGGCGGAGAAGGTTGCTGTTTTGAAAGAACACGTCCTCGCCTCGATCGCTTGGTGCGGCAATGACGAACGCAAAGGAATCCTCCATTCGCGTCGTCATTTTGCGGCTTCGCCGGTCTTCAAAGGCTTGCCGGATTTCAAGCAAACCCGCATCGCCCTCCTCCGCGCCGACACTACAGATGAAGTCTTTGCTATCATGGATGAAATAGTAGCCAAATGGTCAAACGAATAAAAATATATTTTTGGTATTTTTGGATGATTGATTTAAATTTTATTTATGTTTATTGCTGATTATTTATAGGTTTATAAATAAGTCGGTTGAATAAAAATTCGAAGTACGTAGTACTATAAATAATCAGGGTTTTATCTGTTTTTTTATTTACTTAATTTATTCTAAAAATCAATCATCTATTTTTAATATAATTTTTCTTTTAATATCGATAATGAGAAAGTTTTTTGATAGTAATGCGTTATGGTTGAGCATGCTCATCGGAGCCCTCTTATATCCATGGCTTGTCCCGCTGAAACCGGTCTTACCGTGGTTGATCTTCTTTATGCTCTTCTTTACGTTCTGTAAGGTCAACCCGCTTGACTTACGTCTGCATAAATGGCATTGGGTGGTATTGGGTGCGCAGATGGCACTCGGTTTCCTGACCTATTTTGTGACGCTCCGTCTCTCCGGAGATCCTGTCTTGGCGCAGGGACTGCTCATGTGCTTCATCATGCCTACGGCTACGGCCGCACCGATTATAGCCGGTAAGATGGGAGGTTCTATTCAGAACCTGACTACCTTCACGCTGCTCTCTAATTTTGCTACGGCTATCATCGTCCCGGCTACTTTCCCGCTACTAACAAACCAATTACCAATTACCGATTACCATTTTGCGGAGCAATTCTGGCCGGCGTTCCTGCTGATTCTTTCCCGCGTCGCTCCCCTTTTGCTCGGTCCTTTTTTCAGCGCGTGGTTAGTCCGCATAGGTTTTAATTATTACTATCAAAAAAAATCAAAAATCAAAAATCAAAAATCACAAATCACAAATGCCAAAACCTTTGAGTTGCCAAAGGGCTTGGCTGTCGTACCATTCTATCTATGGGTTGCCTCGATCACCGTGCTCTCTGCTACAGTCACACAAACAGTTATTACCAATTACCAATCACAAATGACCAATATGCTAATCTTATTAGTATCCTCGTTCTTTGTCTGCCTGCTGCAGTTCGGTTTGGGTAAATGGATTGGATATAAACTGCCGGCTCCCAGCAAGGGGCGCGACTACCAAGATGTGCTCATCAATCCGGCTGCGGCGCCTAAGACTATGGCGGGCGTCTCGTCTATCACGGCCGGACAAGCGTTCGGACAGAAAAATACCTCGCTGGGTGTCTGGATGGCGCAGACCTATCTCGATCCGCTTTCTTCACTCGGCGCAGCAGCGTATATCATCTGGCAGAACCTCTTTAATTCGGTGCAATTATTCGTCGTGGCGCATAAAAAATAAAAAAAAAACAAAATAAATTTGCATATTCGAAAAAAAAGCCGTACCTTTGTAGCCGGAATTATGTGAACTAAAGTTTTAACTTTATATAATCAACTTTTTGTTTAACTAATTATGAAGGTTCGTGCAAGTCGAGTGTAAGCTCGCTTACGCAACTCGACGAAGCCGAAGCTCCATGGTTTTAAATTTTTTAAAAACATGAAAAAATTATTCTCTTTAATCGCTGCCGTGCTTTTCGCAGGTAGCATGTTTGCAGAAAGCATTACTATTACTGCTGAAAACTTTAAGAGTTCTTATGGTGATGGTACATTTACTTTAAGCGAGGTGGAATTCGCTTACTCAAGTGCAATGTACAATGGTAAGGGGTCTCCTGTATCCGCTGCTGCCAAGTCTTTTATACAATTGCGCAAGAGCGCTAATGGAGCCGGCGAAATTAAGAACAACGATGAATTGTCTTTGAAGACGATTACCGTAGCAACTCAAAATGACAAAGATTTTACTCTGTCTGCTGGTACAGCAAAAGATGCGTTGGAGGCTGTTGCTAAGCCGGAAGCCTCAGACGGTAAGTATGAGTTTACAGATAAAGACGGAAAAGCTGCTGAATGTGATGTGAAGATTTATGCATTCGATGTAACAGGCAAAAAGTATTTTGATCTTCTGAATGGCGCTGCTGCTTCGTATATCGCATACATTACTATCGAACTTGGCGAAGGTGGCGTAACTCCTCCCCCGACTCCGGAAGTTGTTGCTCCGTATTGCCAGACTGAGGTAGGGCACTTCTTCGCAGCTAACGCAGATCCGAACTCTTTCGTTCTCCTCTCTATCGGTTCCAAGGGTGGCAAGACTATCGTTCGTATTGACCAGGATGCGGCAAAGAATACGCAGATGTTCGACTACCTGCAAGTAACCGGTTTAGCTACGGATGGCGAAGACGTAGCTGAGGGTGGTGCTACGGCGATGGCTGTTGAGTTTGATACTCCGGCTGCTGTAAACGACTCTATTACTCTTGAGATTCTTTGGTCTACCGTTAACTGGGATGGCCGCTGGATGGTTCAGAACGTAAAGGTGCCTGCTACGGCTGCTTGCGAATACGCAGTTCTCGTTCCGGCTCCGGTTGCTAAGAAGACCTGTGCTGAGGTGTATGCTTTGGCTAAGAATGATGCTGTTGCTCTGAACGATGTTGTTGTTACATTTGCAAACGGCAAGAACGTTTGGGTAAAAGATGCTACTGCTTCCATGCTTGTCTTCCTCCCGGCCGCTAGCGATGCATTCAAGGCTGGTGACGTGCTCTCCGAGGTTGCTGGTGTAGTAGATATCTACAATGGTGTTTACGAGGTAAAACCGACTGCTGAGCAAGTTACAGCTATCGTGGCAACTCCGGGTGATGCTCCTGCAGCTGAAGTGGTAGCAGAGGTTGCTCTTACAGATGTAAACAAGTACATCGTTATGCAGAATGTCGAGTTTGCAGAAGATGCTGCTTTTGCAGAGGGTACGCAGTCTAATATCACTATCAACGGTGTGGCAGTTCGTAACCAATTCAAGAACGGCTATTCTTTCACGGCAGGCAAGAAGTATAACATCTACGGTGTAGTTACAATCTATAGCAACAAACCGCAGGTTTACTTCATCACTGCTGAAGAAGCTTCGGGTACCGCTATTGATAACACCGTTGTTAGCGAGAAGGCTATCAAGATGTTTGAGAATGGTCAGCTGATCATCATCAAGAACGGCGTGAAGTACAACGCTCTTGGTTCGGTAATCGAATAAGAAGAAATAGCCTTTTAGGCTCCCAAACAGCTCGCTTCGGCGGGCTGTTTTTGTTTTGTTTGAACGAACAATTTTTTTATATTTTCATAACAAGGAATCGACTCCTTCAGCGTTTTCGTAGGTTTCATAGAAACCGGGTTTTTGACTTCGAAATAGCTGGCAGGTTATAGAGGAATTATTAGCAGCATCCGCTGCTGTGGATTTGGATAGTAAGGCGCGCTGGGAGCTCGCTCACAAGCGCGGATTAATAGGCAATTACGCTCAAGGCCACGTAGGCCTAAATTCCGATAGAACCAAGAGCTATGTAGAAGATGTTTTTTAGAGGGCAATGCCCGAGTTTTCGATTACCCAATCAAACACCTGTCGATTCCTGTCTTATTATGTATTTTTTTTCTAACTGAAACACTATCATCTGGACTTTACAAAATAAAATTATTTTGCATTTTCTTCTCCTTTTTCTTGTGTATGTCAAAAAAAAGCAGTACTTTTGCGCCGCTTTTTTTCGGCGCATAAGCGCCCGTGCATCCATATATGCGTGCGAAATTGGCACGATAATTGAAGCATAAAATTGATCAAGAATACAAAAAAGATGATAATGAAGAAGTTTTTTATTACATTTACGATGATGCTCCTCGGCCTCTTCGCCGGCGTGAGCACAATGTGGGCAGTTCACGTGCCGGAAGCACAAGGTGGTTACACGCCTGAGCAGGCTGTAACTTATGGCTTTTGGGCTAAACTTACGGCTAAACCGGCCGCTTCGACCAATGGTAGCGGTAAGGTGTTTGTTGTCGCAAATTACAATTATTCAGAAGATCCTGAGGCCGGTGATTATGCGATTCAGAAGAGCGACGAGGATTGGAGCGATATCTATCTGGCTTCCAGTTTGGTTAATGCAGATGTTGAATTTAAGGCGTATGCTAAAGCCGACAATGGTTCGTATTTTACGGGCTGGTCCTTTACGGACGGTTATACGGATTTAGGTGTCGGAAGTGGTACCTATGCGGCCATCAAGGTGAATCCTTCCCCCCAAAAAGGCAAAACCAACATACTGGATTACGCAGTCTATGCGGCGTTTGAGCAGGTGAAGTTGAAGTCGTATGAGGTAAGCGGGGATAATACAATGGATTCATCCAACCCGACTTGTACGCAGACCGTTACTTTCCGTGCAGAGACTCCCGGCTTCTCGGCTTTGAATTCGGCGGATGACGTGAAGCACTTTAAGTTGCCGGTGATTACCCCAAAAGCAGGTACTGCCGGAACTTGGGCAACTTCTATCACGGAGTGGAATACCTCCAATATCGAGTTCCACGGAGACTATGCCTTAATTAAAGTGCCGGTTACGTTTACTGCTCCGAACGGCAATGCGGCGGAGTATGGTGCAGAATTAGTATTGGAGACCGAGGCTGGAGTAAAAATGAAAGTCTATCTCTCGGCTCGTACCACGGGCGGCGAGGGACAAGCTGTTCGTTATGACAAAGACGGGGTCGAAGTGGACCGCGGAGATCTGACGGACATGATTGCTGCCGCAGCAGCGACCGATGTGGTGAAACTCAATGGAAATTATGCTGAGCCGGTAACTATCGGTAAAAACCTCACCTTCGATCTTAATGGTTATAATCTCAGCAATACGCTGACCGTTAGCGGCGGTAACGTGACGATTGGCTATAGCGCTTTCGGCGGTACTGCCAATGCGCTGAACGTGACGGGCGGTAAGGCAATCCTGAATGGCGGTACGTTCGGTACACTCACTATCGGAGCGAATGCTACGGTAGAGCAGAATGGCGCTACGATTACCGGTGCGGCAACGAATAATGGTACGCTCACCACGACAGATGGTATTTTCCGAGGTGCGTTGACTTCGAGCAAGTCCTTGATTGCTAATGGTGGTACGTTCAATAATACAAGTGGAGTAGCCATTACTGTTACAGGTGGAACGGCGCAGATTATGCGGGGAACCATCTATGGTAATTCATATGGTGTGTTGACTAACGGCGGTTCGGCTACGATAGAGAAACTGGCGGTTATCTCCGGTAGAACAAGAGCGCTGAATAATGTAAGTGGTACGTTGACGGTGAATAATGGTAAGTTCCCTAATTCGTCCAAATTCGCCATTGGTGAGATTACCTTCAAATCTGCGTATTTTGGAGAAGATGCCGCGGATATCGCTTCTACGTATGAGAAGCAGCAATGGCGCAATACGGCCGGACCGGAGTTCCGCGATGGATATCTCTATTTTGTGGGAGACCAAGACGCTGCGCAAACTTCGAATGTCAGCGTGTGCCGTATCGGTAAGACCTCCTATGCTTCGCTGGAGGAGGCATTAGCTTATGCGAACAACTCCGGTAAGGACGTTTTCATCATCATGGAGAATGATTATGTATTGCCAGCTGGTTATTATACGCTTCCCGCGAATGCCACGCTGATTGTTCCGATGTCAAATGATCAAGAGACTGCGAATCCAATTGTGCCGCGCGAGACCAGCGGTACGCCAACTCCTGTTTCGTTCCGCAAACTGACTTTCGCAGATGGTGTGAACATGAGTGTACTCGGTACGATCGAATTGACCTGTACGCAACATGGTAGCGGAGAAACGATGGGTATCCCGGGCGGTAATTATGGTCATCTGATTCTGAAACCGGGTAGCCGCATGACGATTAATAATGGCGGTGAACTCCGCGCATGGGGCTTCGTTACGGGTGACGGCACCAAAGACAGCGAGGGCAATTATCTCTCGGGTGAGATTGATGCTCGTCGTGGTGCCATCGTGCGCGAGATGTTCCAAATGGGCGACTGGAAAGGCGGCGATATCTCCCTTACGATGGTGATTCCGAAAGACCCATATCTGCAATACCAGCAAAAGACCCATCTCTTCCCTGTTTATACCTATTTTATCCAAAATGTAGAGTCGCCTGTGAAGTACCACCCGGGCGCTTCGTTGATATGCGCGACATCCGTGAATGTGTCGGGTAGCATCAATGCCTATGCGAACGATATTAAGGTGGTGGGCAAGGAAGGTGAAGCGGCGATGTTCTTGATGGACGAGATGGCGGATGCGGAGAATACATGGGTGCGCAAATACTATGATGCAAAAAATGACCAACAGGTTTATGAAGTCAATAGCGGAGCAAAACTTGGTTCTGTGGTAATCGACCTGGGTGAAGTACCCGGTGCCATGTTTGGGGGAGGGACCGGTACGTACAATATTCAATTAGATTCTCGTAAATTTATTCTACCGCTTACCAGCAATTTCAAGATCCATTTGCTCTCCGGATATATGGAGTTCACTCAAAGCACTTCCTGTCTGCCGGGCATGGAGGTGGAGGTAGATAAGGAATCGGAAGTGGCAATTGTTAAGAATGATGATGATGATATCGTTTCCGGTGCGCTCTATTTCTATGATGCTGACCAATGGAGTTATAACGGGTCAAAAGGATATGTAGGCAATAGCGGTAAATTTGGTGCTATTGTGCGCTATTCTGCTACTTGGGATTTGGGCACGAATGGCGTCACAAAACACCCGAATGTACGCGATATCTCTTCGCCTTCGAAAATAGGCGATGCCATCCTCAACGTACACGGTACTTTCCGTATGGGCGAAAACTGCGCGGTATATACTACATGGAAGAAAGACAATACCTTGGTAGCTTTGGATGAGAGCGAGGGTGCTACGGGAGGAGCCAGCATCATCTCTACCAACGAAGATGCAGGAACCTTTATCTTCGATGCGGATGCACCTACTTATAACGGAATCGTCTTGGATGAGAGTGGCAATTTCGTTAGTGTGGGTCAGAACTGTCTCGTAAATTATGATCATAACGATTATGGTCAAGCCAATTATCCGGTTCACCAAACCACCATTTTGAGTAGTAATCCTCCTTTGTATAGTTGGGAACTATGTACATCAGCTAAGTTGCAGAATGGCGATGGAACGTTTGCGGAAACGGAAGGTACGGCGGCTGGTAAGTCCTATTGCTATATGAATGACCGTTGGACGCTCATGGAAGTCGCAGAAGAGAACGATTGCTTCATGAAGGATAACTACGGAACGTTCTATGCAAAGCCGGCTGAGTATGTGGCCGTCAATGCTACATATGATGAGGGTGAAGGCATGCTTGGTAATGGCGACCATACCTTTAGTGATCTGGATGGTGCAGGTAGACTCTTTATCCTCATGGATGGCTGCCAATGGTGGGAAGTTGAGAAAAAGGACAACCTCTACCATTGTATCCATCCGAATAATGATACCTATTACTATTGGGACGAGACTAAGGGTAAATGGATGGAGCAACGTTTTACGATCACTTGGAAGAATTGGGACGGAACGCCAATCGAGACCGTTATTGATGAGTTAGGCACCACGGGAAGTGAATACAGCGTAACCTATGGTACGATGGCTGAGTTCTTGGGCTCGAACCCGACGCGTGAACCGAATATCGACTATACGTATGACTTTACGGGTTGGGCTCCGGCGCTCGGAAAGGTGACTTCCAATGTTACCTATACCGCTACGTATAGCGAGCAGCCGCGCAAATATACCATCGTCTTCACTACTGAAGGTGGAGCGGAGATCGAGCGCCATTTCTTGACGCATAACGAGTTGCCGGTTTGTGAGAATGTACCTACCCGCACAGGCCATACCCTCCAATGGGAACCGGCTATGGCTGCCGTGACGGGTGATGCTACCTATCGCGCGACCTGGTTGCCCGAACCCCCTACGGCTTATGAGATCCGCTTCGTCGATTACGATGGTTACGAACTACAAGTTGGTGATGTGAATGTGGGAGAACAGCCGGCATATGAAGGTGCAGATCCTACGCGTAAGAATACCAATGTGGCAAGTCGTGAGTTCTCGTATATCTTTGATCATTGGGCACCGGATTTCGAGGAAGTGACGCGGGCGATGACTTATACCGCAGTGTATCGCGAAGAGGCGAAAGAATACACGGTAATTTTCAAGGATGAATATGGCTCGGATATTGAGACGCGTACGTATCATTATGGTGAGACTCCTGTCTGCACGAATCAGCCGACGAAAGAGAATACGGCAGAGTTTACCTATCAACTTGTTTGGGATCCTCAGATACAAGCGATTGTCGGTAATCTCGATCCTGAAGAACCGATTGTTTATACTGCTGACTTCTTGGAGACAATCAATAAATATTCCGTTTCTATTAAGAGCAATCCCTCCGGTGCATGTCTGATTTACGGTAATGGCGTGTATGAATATGACGAGGCAGAGGATGCCCTCATTGTTGCCGTTGTTAAAAACGAAGGTTATAATTTTGTTGGATGGAGTGATGGCGCAGAAATAGAAGAAGATCCGGAGTATCCGGGCGCATATATTCGTTCGTTGGCGATTACGGCAGATATTAATCTGGTAGCTAATTTCGAATGCCCGGATTGCGATAAGGTCAACATCGTTTGGAAGAACTGGGATGATTCGGAATTAACGATCGTAAGCCAAGCGAAAGGAACGGCTACTACTTATCCGGGTGCTACACCTACCAAGCCGGCCACTTCTGCCGAGACCTATACCTTCGATGGCTGGTCTATAGAACAAGGTGGCGATCGTGTATATAAGAATGGTATGACGCCGAAGGCAGCCGAAGGCGGAGCTACGTATTATGCCCACTTTACTGCAACGCCTATCCCGAGCCTGGAGGTAGCCAGCGGCGAAACGATGGTATTGAGCGCTCCGGTTGAGTACCAGAACCTCATTCTGACATCCGATGGTATCCATTCCGGTCAGTTGCTTGGACAGAATTACCTAACATTGACTGGCAATGCATACTTCGACTATGCTGTCAATGCGAAAGCTCGTCTCTGGTATCAAGTGGCTGTACCATGGCAAGTAGACGCTCGTACGGGAATCTCCGTAAATGGTCGCACGCTTGTTCTTGGTAAGGACTTCGATGTGATTTATTACGATGGTTACACACGTGCCGCGAGTCATGTCAACAAAGCTTGGACGTATGTGGAAGACGAAGATAATATGATGTATCCGGGTCAACTGTATATGATTTCGATATTGAGCGACGCGCCCGTCATTCGTTTCGTCAAGGCAGATGGTGCGAGCTTGCTGACTACTCATACTTCGGTAACCCAATATAATTCAGATGTTGAGGGAGACAAAGGATGGAATGGTGTTTCTAACCCGGCGCTCTTCCATGCCTATGTGAATTCTGGAGTTGAAGAAGGGCAGGTATATATTCCTGGAGAGGATAGGTATAAACCGATGTCTATGAGCAGTGCCAAGATGGTGGTAGGTCAAGGCGCATACGTTCAGGTAGATGAAGGTAAGCCAATTGATGTAAGTTATGGTGGTTTATATAATGCGGGTGCGCCTCGTCGTATGGCAGCGGAGTCCGTGAATACTAAGTTTGAGGTACGTATAGCGCCGATTAACAAAGAGGAAACAGACCTCGTATTCATATTGACGGATGATAGTAAGAATCCGGATGCCTATACGGTAGGTAAAGACCTCGCTAAGATGGGCGTAAGTACGCAGGTGGCGCAGATGTGGGTAAATCGCTATAATATGCAACTATGCAAGAATACAATGTCGCCGATAGACGGTCAAGCAGACTATCCGTTGGGCATCTTTGCTCCTGAGGATGGCCAGTACTCGATTAGTATCTTGCGCACCGGAGTAGAGCAACCGAGCGATCTCTATCTGACGCTGGATGGCGAGATTATCTGGAATCTCTCGAAGAATGCGTACACATTGCAGTTAGAGCAGGGCACAACTGCTCGCTATGGTCTGCGTACGGTATCGGAAGCGCCGCAAGTGACCACCGATATCGAGCCTATCTGGGTAGATCCTGAAGGCAATGCCATCAAGGCGGCTAAGATATTGATTAACAATCACGTCTATATCCTTCGCGACGGCAAACTCTATACCATTACCGGATCGCTTGTACGCTGATTACTGACAACTGAATACTGAACACTGAAAACTCATAATAATATGAAAAAGATATATGTTGTTCCTCAAACAGAGGAGTTGCCCATGGAGCCGATGGGCGGTATTATGAAAACCAGCAACACCCTTCCTAGTGGAACGGGTGGCGGAAGTGGCGCTCCAGCGCGTAGTACTGGAGACATCATCCCCTAATCGCGAAAAATCTCATATGCCGCCGCGCATATGGGATTTTTTGCTCTACGCTTATGAAAACAATACGTATATACGGCTTATTGCTGCTCCTATTATCCATTACGTCATGGGGGCAAGAGATGTCTGTTGCGGAGCGCAATGCTGCGCAAGGGTTCAATGATACCATCGACCGCCTAGCTCCCGATTTTGTGCTTGTTTCGCTTTGTATCGCCGATCCTACAGATCAGAGCCAGGATTATTTGGGTATTACCGGTCATGCCTTTTTACGTCTCCAATGTCCTACCTTCGGGCTAGACTATTGTTTCTCTTATGAGAGCGAAAAAATCAAAGGCCAATTATGGGATTACATTACAGGAAAATTAAAGATGGGTATGTTCGCTGTCAATACCGATGACTATATTGAGGATTACCGAATATGGCATCGCGCTGTGCATGAATACCGTATCAACATGCCACCTGATGCCGAGCAACGTCTATGGGAGCAGATGGATAATCACATGCTCAATGAGAAAGATATGCAGATGAATCTAGTTAAGTTCGGTTGTGCAAATACTCTCCTTCGCTACGTCGAACGAGCCCTCGCTCCGACACAAATAGAGTATAACTGGCCCGAGAAATTCTATAATCTGTCAGCTATTGAAATAGCAGAAGAACATCTGGAGTGCTACCCGTGGACGCTGTTAGGGATGCGCCTGACGGCAGGAATGGAATATGACCAACTGACCACCCCAAAACAGAAAGTAATTTTCCCTACCGACTTATTGGAAGTATGGTCGAATGCCACAATTAACGGAGAACCCATGTTGGCTTATATAGGTGATTTGGTGGAAGCCGAGCCGGTTGTCGCAGAGAGACCTTGGTTCACACCGCAATTATGCGGCATCTTATTGTTGATTATCATTGTTGGAGGAATAATATGGGCTATTATCCGTAAACGTAAATCCTAAATCTCCAATGTCCAATTTCCAATCTCCAATAAAGAAATACCCTCTTCTGCCGTATTCGCAGTTGGTATATGATATGACCCGCTGGATGCCCGGCGTGTACACTTTTCCGTTTATGTATATATGGCGTGGCGGAGCGAAAGAGAAAGGCCGGATAGAACAGGCTGTCCGTACTACATTGGCGAATCATCCTGCTTTTCAGATGCGTGTGGATGGACACGGCAACCATTATCCCTCGTCGTTGAAAGATATACTTCATGGTCCGTACCATGATTTTGACCTTTCCGTACAAGGTGAGGATTTGGTAATAAAAGTGCAGATAAGCCGTATCTTAGGGGATGGAAAAAGCGCGGAGATATTATTGGATGATATTCAACGCGCCTATGTTGGTTTGCCTTTAGAGCCGGATGATTATTGGGGATATGTAGCGCGCTTTGAGCAACTAAAAACGGATTCTCATTATTTGGCAAGTTGTGATTGGCTGGTTAAAGAGTTTGCGGATTCTTCCATTCCTGTTCGCCCTACGATAGATCGAAAATGCCTATGGATTCTCCTGCCTCCCAAGCCTGGATTATACAAAGCAGATTATACCGATTTACACGATAAGATTGTAAACTTAGCAGAAACGAAATACTTGTCCTACGAAGGTCTCTTCTCTCTCTGTACAGCGCTGGCTATAGCCGAATATTGCGGTACAGACGAAGCTGCGCTTACTTGGGCATATGAAGGCCGCGAAGCGCCGGAAGAGCAACGTATCTTTGGTAGCCTCCATCGCGACGTACCGTTCAAAATAAATCATAAATCAAAAATCATAAATCATAAATCGGATTTGATCCGACTTGCTCGTAATCAAATCCGTTCCGGTATTGCCCATAGCGATTATCCCTATACGCTATCGGCGCCGTATAACAAGCGATGGAACTATGCGGTCAATGTGTTGCGTATTACCGATTCCGAAGATATGCTGCGGAATATCGACCTGCCCTTAGAGATAGTTTCTGTTCCGAAGCAAAAGTACGCTTATGCGCTTCTTGATGTAGAGATACATGAGCATCCGCAGGATTTATCCATCTGGTTCCGCTACTCCGCTACTCATTATAAAGAATCCTCAATCCGCCGCTTTGCGGCATTGGTACGCAAATACGCCGAATGGCTTATAAAATGACAAATATCCAATCTCCAATATCAAATATCCAATCGCTGCTTAATTCCGATTTGGAATTACAGCATTTATTGGAGCAGTCCCTTGCCCAAGCCGCTATCGCCAATCCGCATCGGGAGACGAATCCCGTGCGGACGATAGACGATTGGTGTGCATACGTGGAGCGGTTTGCACATTGCATGCCGTGGCTGGGGATGGATATTGGTGAGGATGCTTCGTTCTTCCGACGCATAGACCAGAATATCGGCTATTTCTATTTCCTGCTCGATCAGCCTCTGGATGTCCTTAAGGACAAGGGCTATATCTATCCCTCGCTCCAATATGAACCGCGTTTTGCAGCTTGGCTCAAGGGGTACAACACGGCTTGGGGCAAATACCTCGACTCTGCCGATAGCTGGAATGACTCCTATTATAATCTCGCACGCACGGACGCGCGTTTTGAACTCGATACCGATCGCTACGAATCGCCCGATAACTGGCATTCTTGGAATGATTTCTTTGCTCGGAGACTACGAAATCCTTTCAACTTTCAACTTTCAACTTTCAACTTTATAAGTCCTTGCGATGGCGAAATCGCTTTCTCACCGGTGAAAACCGCTTCTATCGCCAACTGGCTTGATTTGTTAGGCAATAGCCCCTATCGAGAGTGTTTCGCCGGCGGCGAGACGACGCATATTGTTCTCGATGTCTTTGACTACCATCGTTTCCATGCGCCGTGCGATGGAACGGTCTTGGAATGCAAAACCATCGAGGGCATCCATGCCGGAGGAGGTGTGATTATATGGGATGAAGCGCAGGGTAGGTATCGTTATGACCAACTCGGCGTGACGGATTTCCAAATGCTTGAGACGCGTGGAGTTTTAGTATTGGAAACCCCCGACTTCGGCAAAGTCGCCCTTGTCGCCGTAGGCGTCCAGCAAGTCTCCTCCGTACAATGGACATTCGAAAATCAAAAATCAAAAATCAAAAATCAAAAATTAACTCAAGGAGATGAGTTAGGCTACTTCCAGTTCGGCGGCAGCGACGTCGTCCTTTTCTTTGAGCCCGGTCGTGCCCCGCATATCACCCCTAAAATCGTCAAAGCAGGTGATCCTCTAATCGAAAATCGCTAATTCCTAATCGATTTTTCTTCAAAAAACTTGCATAATTCAAAAAAAAGCAGTACCTTTGCGGCGGATTTGTTTCTGTAATGCACCAATAAACGTGCAAAAGTGGAATAAAACGAGCAATGACGTACGTTCAGTTTTATAATGAGTGGCATAACTTGGCGTGCTTTTCCGTGGCGCAAGTGAGAGCTATATATCCGGATTTTCATCGCGGTAATTTTGTGCAATGGCGGCAAGCTGGCTATATCGTAGCGCTCCGTCAGAGCTGGTATGCATTCGCGGATTATCTGCAGCAACCGGATTATGTGCGGTACTTTGCCGGTAGGATTTATACCCCATCGTACATCAGTTTGCATACGGCGCTATCCTTTTATGGCATCATTCCGGAGGCGGTAGTGGAAATCACGAGTGTAACTACGCAAAAGACCTGCCGGTATGAGAATGCATTCGGCCAATTCAGTTACCAAACCGTCCGTCCGCGACTCTTCTGGGGATTTGAACCTAAAACAATGCGGGATGGGAAGCAGTATATGATGGCTACTCCGGAAAAAGCGATCATTGACCTGTTATACCTCTACCCGCAATATTCCTCCGCCGAAGACATGCGCGAATTGCGTCTTGATGAGGATTGGATGCATGATGAACTGAATCTCGCTCGGCTAAAGGAATTTGCGGAGCGTATCAATAGTCCCATTCTTAATAAGCGAATCAAGTTGTTATTAAAGGCACACGAACTATGATTGATATGGAGTACATACGGGGATTCTATCCCCCGTACATCGCGCAGAATGCCGCTTTCCAGAAGCATATGCTCAAGGAATACGTGGAGTTGCTGGCATTGGAATGGATTGCGCGCTCGCCTTATGCATCAAAATTAATCTTCATTGGAGATACTAATTTGCGCCTGATACATGGTATAGATCGCTTCTCCGAGGATTTGGATTTTGACTGCAAAGGACTGAGTGAAAGCGATTTCAGGCAGATGTCAGACGACTTAGTTCGATACCTGCAATTGCAAGGACTGAACGCCGAATTACGCAATAAGGAGAACTCCCGCCTTACTGCTTTTCGTAGCAATGTGCATTTCCCTGAATTGCTCTTTGATATGCAACTAACCGGACACCGTGAAGAGCGATTCCTCATGAAGATCGAGGCGCAAGACCAGGGCATTGATTATCCTCGCGAGATGGCAATTGTCCAGCGTAATGGATTCTCTTTCCCCGTTCCCGTGCCGCCTATCGGAGTGCTACTGTCGATGAAGTTGTGCGCATTGCTCACTCGTCAGAAAGGAAGGGACTTCTACGATGTGCTTTTCCTTATGCAGCGTACGGAACCGGACTATATGTTTTTGCAGCAGCGAATGGGTATTGCCGATAAGGAGCAACTGAATTTGGCGCTCCGCGAAACGATAGCGAAAACGGATATGAAAATGAAGCAACGCGACTTCGAGCATCTCCTCTTCGATGCCCGCAAGAGCGAGATGATTTTACGATTCGAAGAAATTATCAAATAATATGAAATACTATGACTAAAGAACAAATCATATCCCAAACGAATGCGTTTCTCATCGACACGCTGGATTTTGACCCGGCGATGATAACTCCCGATACAGAGTTGAGACGCGATTTGGGTATCACAAGTGTGGATGCAGTTGCGATAGCCTCATTTGTGCAAAAGACTTTCAGCTGCGCTATTATCATGCAGGAACTCAAAGCCCTCATTACCCTCCAGGACCTCTACGACTACATCGAGAAAAATAGCTGACAACTGAAAACTGACAACTGATCACTGACAACTGATAGCTGACCACTGATGACTGAAAACTATCTCAATATCCTCGCGGAAACCATCCGCAACAACTGGGACCAACCTGCCCTCACGGACTTCTATTTGGCGGAGGACGGTACTGCCCAAGACACCTCGCGTGGCAACCACTATACCTACGGTGAGATGTACGCGGAGATCTGTCGTGTGGCAGAACTCCTTACCTCTCTTGGCCTGCAAAAGGGCGACCATATCGCTATCTGCGGAGCCAACTCCGCCCATTGGGTCATCGCATATCTCGCTATCGCTAAGATGCAGGGTGTCTCCGTAACTGTCATGCACTCCCTTATGCCGGATGAGATAGCCCGCTTAGTCGATTTCTCCGATGCCAAAGCGCTCTTTACGGACGAGGATATATGGGCGGAATTGAAGAGTCAGCCTATGCCGCAAGTGGGAAATGTGATAGGTCTCGTGGATTGGTCTATTTTGCGCGGAGAAAAAATACAAATCTCCAATCTCCAATCTCCAATCTCCAATTTCGATTGCGGCTTTCCGCAATCGAATCCCGATTCCCTCGCTATGATTTGTTTTACCTCTGGTACATCTGGTAGCGCCAAAGGGGTTATGTTGACTAATGCTAATGTAAGTGTTAATGCTTCTAATGGCTCAAAGAGTTATCCTGACGGGTTATCGAATAATGTTTTGTTATTTATTCCTCTTGCTCATGTTTTATGTCTTTATGGAGACTTTTTGGGGCAGTTGATAAAAGGAAAATCGGTTTTCATGCTTAAAGAGGTTTCAATAAAGACTATTTATATGGGAACACAATTATTAAGACCTTACGCCATGAATATTATTCCGCAGGTAGTGTTAGGCTTAAAAAAGATTGGGGATGACGGATTATCTGTTTTGAAAATTTGTCAGCAGATATACATTGGAGGAGCTAAATTGGAGGACTCGCTATATGAAGAATTACGAAAAGCTAATGTTCATAATTCTATCGGTTATGGTTTGACAGAAACAGGACCTATTAGTTGGTCTATATATAGTGAATACAGACAAGGAACTTGTGGTAAAATAGCTGCTGGACTAAATTTTCGCATCTCCCCCTCCGGCGAGATCCTTGTCAAAGGCGAGAACGTCATGCTCGGCTATTACAAAGATCCGGAGGCTACGGCCCGAAAGATTGATAAGGACGGCTGGCTCCATACCGGTGACAAAGGCCATCTGGATGAGGATGGCTATCTGTATGTGGAAGGTCGCCTGGAGCATGACATCATCGTTCTGCCTAACGGCGAGAACATCCGCCCGGACAACATCGAATCCATTATCAACGCCCTGCCCGAAGTGAAAGAGTCGATCGTCCTTGCCCGCGACGGCAAATTAGTGGCTATCGTCGTGCCCCAAATCACCAATCACCAATCACCAATTACCAATACGGATTTACGTCGCATGATAATGCGAAAGGTAAATCCGTCTCTCCCCCTCTTTAGCCAGCTCTACGACGTCGAAATCACGGATGTTCCTCTGCAAAGAACCGAAAAACAAACGATAAAAAGATATCTCTATAAATAAAAAGCGCAGAAAATGCGCTTATTATTTGCATATATCAAAAAAAAGCAGTACCTTTGCAGCGGATTTTTCGTGACGTAAAAGCCGTGACGTAAAATACGACATGAATAACAAGCATAAAATCAGTATGTTATGAAAGATGGCGCTCTGTATTTCAACCCGTTTTCTATCACGTCTTATATGGGACCGGAGTATTTCTGCGACCGTATAAACGAGATCAACGAATTAACGGAGGCTTTACGCAACAGGCGTAATGTGACGTTAATTAGTCCTCGTCGTGTTGGCAAAACAGGATTGATTCAGCATTTATTTCGTTCGCTGGAATCCAAGCAGGTGCATTGCATCTATGTGGATTTATTCAGCACGTCTAATCTGCAGGAATTTACAAAGGTCTTTGCGGAAGCAGTACTGAGCGCACGTATTACCCCTTATTCTGAGCGCGTATGGCAAGAAATCACCCATTTTTTTGCTTCGTTACGTCCGGTCATTACGCCCGACCCGGTAAGCGGGATGCCTCAATGCTCGATTGATATTCAGCCTAAACGAGAGGAATGGACGTTGCAACAGATTTTTGCCTATCTGGAGAAATCGGAACAGCCATGTTATATTGCGTTGGATGAGTTTCAGGTTATCGCAGAGTATCAGGACGTGAAAATGGAGGCATTGTTGCGCAGCTATATCCAGCAATTGACAAATGTGCAGTTTATTTTTGCCGGTAGCAAAAAGCATATGATGACTGAGATGTTTGTATCTGCCAAGCGTCCATTCTATCGCAGTTCACAGATGATGAATATCGATGTGATAGATGAACAGCAGTACTATCAGTTTGCAGCCAAGCATCTTTCCGCAAATGGTCAGCAGATAGATGAAGCTACGTTTCATGAGCTCTACCAACTGGTGGATGGCTATACGTGGTTTGTACAGGCGCTCTTAAACCGACTTTATCAGACCAAGAATCCGCAAATAGATTTTAATACCGTGTTGCAAACGCTAAACCGGATATTACAAGAAGAAGTGAGTTCGTATCAAATGTATTGCCGGTTAATTACGGATCGTCAATTACGCGTCATTCGTGCTATAGCGAAAGAAGGGACTGTAAAAGAACCGGGTAGCAATGCCTTCCTTCAGAAATACCAATTGGGTGCGTATAGTACAGTGAGAGGGGCTATTCTTGCGATGGTTGAGAAAGAATTGCTGTACCAAAAAGAAGATGGCAGTTATGTTGTGTATGACAAGTTCTTTGGTCATTGGCTAAAGAAGTAATCGTTCCCCTTGTGGATAAGAAAATGCAAATCTCTGACCAATATTTCTCCGGTGAGCGCCCCTTATACGCCTCCCGCGATCTCCAACTGAACCGCGTTACTATCGGCGAGGGTGAGTCCGGACTCAAAGAGTCTCGTCGTGTCGAAGCCGTCGAATGCCGATTCGAAGGCATGTACGTCATCTGGGAATGCGAGGACGTCACCTGCCGCAATTGCTATTTCGCTGCTTCTGACCGTGCCCCGCTCTGGTACTGCCGCGATCTGCGGTTGTACGATTGCCTCATCGATGCGCCGAAAGCCTTTCGCGAGATAGACCGCCTGACCCTCGAGCGAATCAAGATGACCGACGGTGCGGAAGCCTTCTGGTACTGTCGCAGCGGGCAGATCTCCGATCTTCAAATAGAGCAAGCCCAGTATGCTTTTATGTATGCTTCCCAATTTCAAATCTCCAATATCCAATTACAAGGTAAGTACACCTTCCAGTACGCCCGTAACATCGAGATCCATAATGCTATCCTTGATACCAAAGATGCTTTCTGGAATAGCGAGAATGTCACGGTCTATGACTCCGAGATCAAGAGCGAGTACCTCGGTTGGTACTCCAAAAACCTCCGTTTGGTGCGCTGCCGCATAGCCGGAACCCAACCGCTCTGCTATGCCGAGAACCTCGTTCTGGAAGACTGTTCTTTTGCTCCCGATGCCGACCGTGCTTTCGAGAAATCCTCCGTCAAAGCGACCATCATAGGCGACATCACTTCCATCGTCGATCCTCTTCCCGGCTCGCTAATCGAAAATCGCTAACCCCTAAAATCCCTAAAAAGTCGCTTCCCCTGAGGCGATTTTTTTACCTCTAAACTCTAAACTTTCAACTTTCAACTGAAAATTCCACGAATTTTCTTGCACAATTCAAAAAAAAGCTATATCTTTGCGCCAGATTTTGATTTTAAAAGCAATCATTAAGTATTAATAATGCAGTTAATGTGCGCAAAAGCAATCGTTATGATAGATTATTTTATGACTAATGAAGCACTGTTGCAGTATGTTGGCAAACAGATGCAGCAGATGCGAATCAATGCGCGGTTGAGTCAGCAACAATTGGCGGAACGCGCTGGTGTTTCGCGTTCGACTATTACGCAGGTGGAGAATGGCAAGGGAATGAAGCTGGAGTCCATCGTGGCTATGCTGCGTGTGCTTAATAAGTTAGAGATCCTCAACAACTTTGAGACGCAGGCTTTAGTCAGTCCGTTGTTGATTGCTAAACAAGAAGGTAAAACCCCTAAACGTATTCGTCCTCGCCATGATTGATTTTGCGAACATATATCTATGGGACTTGCATATGGCATCCCTGTCGGAAGATGCATCCGGTCGTATCACGATGGAGTATACGCCGGAGTTTGTCAATAGCGGTTATAACCCGTCGCCCCTTTTTGTGACACCGGAGAAAGGGAAAATTTACGAATTCTCCCAATTGCCATTCCAGACCTTTAAAGGGTTACCGGGTTTTATTGCAGATTGTCTTCCGGATAAGTTCGGTACTGCAATAATTAATTATTGGTTGGAGAAATCTGGGCGTTCGAGGGATGGTTATACAACCATTGAGCGCTTACTGTATCAAGGCTCGCGTGCAATGGGAGCACTGCGCTTTGAACCTCAGGAGCGCAAGGATCTGAATAAGCAAGTGGCTATCGATTTGGACGGATTGATTGCGGCGACCGCAGAGGTGTTAGGCGAGCGTATGCAGTTCAATACCAATTTACAAACGGATGACGAGGCTCTCCTTACTATTTTGCGCGTAGGCACGTCTGCCGGAGGAGCAAGACCAAAAGCCGTTGTGGCTTATAACAAAGAGACAGGTGACTTGCGTTCCGGACAAGTAGATGCGCCGGAGGGATACGAACATTGGCTACTGAAGTTAGATGGTGTGAATGAGAATAATCCGGGTTCGTATAGCGAGACAACGAACTACGGCTGCTTGGAGTATGCTTACTATAAGATGGTGTTGGACTGTGGTATCGAGATGATGGAGTCAGGGCTATTGGAAGATGGGAAGCGGCATCATTTTATGACGAAGCGTTTTGACCGAATAGGCGGCAGTCATCGCGTACATATGGTCTCGCTTTGTGGCATGGCGCACTATGACTATAACCAACCCGATTCATGGTCGTACGAGCAGTTATTCCGTGTGATGAGGGGCCTGCGGTTGACCCAACCGGAGATGGAGCAAGCCTATCGAAGGATGGTGTTCAACGTAATTGGTTGCAATCAAGATGACCATACGAAAAACATCGAGTTCCTGATGGATATAGATGGAGTGTGGAAGCTATCACCTGCATACGACATGTCCTATGCGGTGGGAACCGGATACACGCGTCGACATCAGATGTCAGTAAACGGGAAACGCCTGCATATCACACGTACTGACTTATTGACGGTGGCTGCTGAAGCCGGCATAAAGACAGCGAAAGCCAATGAGATCATCGACCAGACCCTGGATGTGATAGGACGATTTGACGAGTACGTCGGAGACTCTATTCCTGAATGGATGAAACAACCGATTCAAAAGCAGTTGTATGCAGTTCGTGCAGAAATGGTGTATTTATGACTCGCGTATTAGAGAACTATATCATCTCCCCTTCTACCCGCTACGAGTCCCATCGGCTCATCTATGCGCCTCTGGGCGAAGACCCTATCGAAATGGGTGGTATCCTCGCTGCGGCGCTTTTCTGCGCCTTCATTATCGATACCGACGAAGGCGACCGGCGTGAACTGGCTTTGGATTCCGATGAGCAACGCGAAGCATGGTTCCAAGCCTACGAAAGAGAGGTGCGTCGGGAGGACTGGGGCTATCTCTCGGCCGAGATATCCCAACTGCGAGATAACTACGTTCAATTGGCGGTTGATTCAATTACCCTCCATGATATCTGTCCCAATAATCGCCTGCTTGAACTGGCGATGGAGCTCACCGTGACGTACATGCAGCATCTCGTTCTGAAAATCTACCGTGAACATATATGGGATCTCATCCCATGGACGGAACCTTTCGCTCAATGGCTCTGGAGCGCTTCGCAGGTGGAGACCCGCCGCCAGCGATATCTCCAAACCGATTGGACCGATGCCCCTATGGTGGACCAACTCGCCGATGAGCCATCCTCTAACCCTCTAATCCACTCATCCTCTAATCCTCTATTCGTCTTCGAAGGCGAAAAAGCCGCAGACATCATGGAGCGCTATCTCCAGTGGCTCTCCGACGAATACGTGGCTATGAAGCAGGAAATACCCGGGGCAAAAATCACTTCTGCCGACCGCAAATACATCTATGCTCAGGAAACCGATTGGGCGTTTTTGTCCGATGAAATCGACCAATTGGATGCCTCAGAGCAAAGCGAATGGAACCGATGGCAACAAGAGTGGAGTAGGTTTCTTACCGATCGACTCTTGCCCAAGAAAGAAATTCGTTTCTGGGCGGACGATGTGCCCGAAGAAGTGCAGGCTCATCTCCTCTACCATCTCCAACTCATGGAGCAACATCCTGCCCATTTCCGTGACCTCACTACCGCTGTCTATGCCATGCGCCAACTCGGCTATATTCGCCGTAAATGCTCCGACAAGGACATGCGCCAATGGCTAAGCGAGCATCTCAAACTCAATTATACCGAGCGTAACAACGCCTCGCAGTTCCGGCGCGCTATGCGCGAACATGGACGCTATACGCCGGAAGTGCGAGACGAAGTCATGCTCCTCGAGACTATGGGATTCTTCCGCCATTCCACCAATGACCAATGACCAATTACCAATCACCAACGCCCCTAATCCCTCGATAAATCTCTGTAAACATCCAGCCGTAGAAATGCTTGTAGCACGTGCTTCCTTCCGGAATACTATTCCGGTATTCTGCGTATTTCTGCTGCCAGATGCGCGCCTGCTCAATATCCTCCTCGCTGAACTCCTCCGGATGATAAACTACCCGCTCAATATCATGCGCCATGCGTTGTGCCGCCTTGATCATCTCTCGATTTCGGGTTGCTCCTTCGGCCCACGGACCATCATGGAAATGGTACGTGTATACTAAATGCACTTTACTCCCATCTCTATCAATCCATTTCTCTCCCCAATAATGCCATTTGCAAACCAACCGTGCCCGATTGACCTGTCCGTCTCTCGCACTATCCAGCGCTCCACGCACAGTATCTATTCCATCAATAAATGTTACTTTTGCCATATTTTTTCCTTTCTTTTAATTAGCGTTTATATTTTGCTTTCCTTTGTTTATTAACTCCGCATTCTATGCGGATTCTACCTCCGTAAGATCAATTACCTACTATTTACCTGGTAATCCTAGACTTTAGTCCTTACATTCTCGTACTCTTGTCCTACCTTCTGCCTAACCTCTCCCTCACCAATTTGCAACTTTCTCGCACTTCTGCGAGAACTCTTGTTTTGTCCATTAGGTCGAATGGTATTCGACAATAATTTTTGACATGTCGCTATGTCGCTTTGTCGCTTTCTCTGTATTTCGCTATATTTCAGCATCTTACATGCGCCTCGCAAAGCGACATAGCGACAAAGCGTCATGCTACTTTTCGATATTGACCATGATTTGTCTTTTCAACTAGCCCGATTTCTATCCAACTCAGGTTCCATCGCTCTACAGTTCGCTTGGATACTCCTTGTCGTTTTGCCTCTTCTGCTAAATCACCGTGACTATACTCCGTCTTTAGCTGCTCAAACAGTACTTTTCTTTGATCCAACGGCTTAATCTCCGGTACTACATCCTGTGCATCGCCGTCTATCATGCGATACGCAGCCGCCATATGCAGCAGCATCTTGTTCCCGATCATCTCTGCCGTCTCGTAATCCTCATCCGTACAAAGTATCTTTTCGTTCATTAGTTCCGAATCTGATTCGGTCTGTATTCTGTACTCTGTATTCTGTATTCTCATCGCCGTCAACACCATCGCCATCCGTTCTATCTGTACCGCCATGCGTATAACCGCCGAGTGGAAGTTATCGCCTAACAATCCGATCAACGTACCGTATTCCGTCTCCAGATGTTCGCCGAGTCGTTCTTTCTGGGCGTCGGTCAAACTCCATTCCCGTTCACCGCCGTTCATCAGCGCCTCGTACGTGCGCAGCAACCGCTGCCCGACGATCTTCGGAATAACGCTCTGCCCTCCTTTGGAGCTTACATACCGCTTGTCAAAACCGTTCGTTCCGCGGATCACTACCGTCAGCAAACGACTGAAATATCCGTTCTCCACGCTTGGCACCAACGCCTTGTACTGTCCGAACGTACCCGTCAGCAGCATACTCAGCCGCGGATTCTTAATCTCCGACGCTCCTTTGACGCGATTGCGGGAGATCGGCTCATGTTCCGCTGCTTTACGCAAGGCTGTGTTGTAGTTCGCCGCGGAACTTTTCCAGATGTCCGTAATGACACTTCCCTCACTCTCGTGCATGTAACCGCAACCGCCTTGCTCTTCCAGCGCTTTGTAAAAAGCCGGCAACGTACTATCGCCCGCTATGAGCATCGGATACTGCTCGTCGATCACACGTACCATCTCTAATGCTTGGTTCGCGATACCTTTACCGCTCGCCGCGGCTGCCAAGATGAAACATTGCAGGTTCGCGTAGTACTTTTTTCCCGTCGGGCCGTACGTGAAATAAAGATTAGGTACGCACGCACTCGCAGCCGCAAGCGTTGCCATCAGGATGATGTCTTGCTCCTCTGGCGTCGAAGCCAGCGCTACCATTTGTTGTACACTCTCAGGAAGTTTGTGCATGTCGAGATGTTCAACGATGCGGAGGTCTTCCTGTCCCTCCATCAAGTTAAGGTCTTTAATCATAATGTTAATAATTTGGTTTGTTTAAAAATTAAAAATTTTTTTGTGTTTTTGCATTGATAGAAGCTTTGTTTTCGACCGTTAGACACGGGTTTGCCGTGTCCCAAAGCGGAGCGCGTTTTCGATTATAGCGAAGCGTCAACTAAAAAATTCCTGCTTCTATCAATGGTGTTTTTTATGTTTTTTTCTTAATAGAAATTTTCTACAAAGATAAGCGGCTGTGCAACATCTTTCCGTACATCCCTTGCCTTCTCATTCCTCCCTATGCAACAACAAAACAGTGTGTAAATAACAGATTCTCAGCGCTTTGCAAAAAGCTATTTCCATAGTGTATCACTTTCGGAATAATCAGAATAATTAGAAAAAATTTTTTATAAACTTGCACATGTCAAAAAAAAATAGTATCTTTGCAGCAAATTTGAAGAGTTATGGCAATACACGACTTGGTGAAGTTGTTTGATCAGGCAAAGATCCGCGTAGTTTGGGATGATGAGAAGGAGAAATACTACTTCTCGGTAGTGGATGTAGTGGGTGTATTAACGGAGCAGCAAACAGCTAGGAATGCGACTGTTTATTGGGCTGTAATGAAAAAACGACTTAAAGAGGAAGGGGCAGCTGAACTGATTACAAATTGTAAACAGTTAAAATTGGTGGCTAATGATGGTAAACGTAGAGAGACCGATGTGGCTGATTTAGAGGGCATTTTCCGTATAATTCAGTCTATCCCGTCGAAGAAGGCGGAGCCGGTTAAACGCTGGCTGGCGCAGGTTGGGAGTGAACGGTTCTATCAATTGCAAGATCCGGAGCGTAGTATTGAGCAAGCCGTGAAAGATTATCGACGTTTAGGGTATTCGGAGAACTGGATTAACCAGCGCATCAAGACAATTGAGATTCGTAAGGGTTTGACGGATGAGTGGAAACGGAGTGGGGTAGAAAGTGACTCCGATTATGCGGTGCTAACCGATTTGATGAGTAAGGTATGGAGCGGCATGACGACTCGTGAGTATAAGCATCACAAGGGTCTGACAAGCCAAAATCTGCGTGATAACATGACCAATATGGAGTTGCTGCTTAATGCGTTGGCGGAACAGACGGCTACCGACCTGAGCAAAGAGCGCAATCCGGAAGGAATAGTAGAGGCAGCACATGTGGCGAAAGACGGCGCGGAAGTGGCGCGAAACGCCCGTGCGGACATCGAGCAGCGCCTCGGCCATTCGGTAATTAGCAGCGACAAAGCCATTGATCATATCAAGCCGCAAGACGAGTTGCCGTTCGAAAAGGACGACAAATAGCCCAAGACAATACTAATTCACACATAGTAGAAAAGGCGACTTTGGTCGTCTTTTTTCTTTTTGAAAAATACCATTCTGCCAATCGTGAGGACATCACACATTACACATAAAAATCGCTTCTCTTGAGGCGATTTTTTTGTTTGTCTACATAAATGTTTAAAATCTCTTGTTGTGGCATAAATTTTTGTTAACTATAGATAGCAAAATATTGATATTTTGTCTTTTTATGCAATAAAAGTTTGTGTATTTCGTAAAAAAGCAGTACCTTTGCGCCGCTTTTTGTCGGCGCATGTGCCTGTACGCATATATACGCGAGAAAAAGCAATAAGATCGAAATGGCAAAAGATATGGCAAACGAAATCGTTAAATACGAACAAGTTAAAGATAAAATTATTGTCCTGCGTGGAGAACCAGTGCTGTTAGATGCGGATGTGGCTCAATTATACGGTGTTGAGACTCGAGTGGTGAATCAGGCGGTAAAGAACAACCCGGATAAATTTCCGGAAGGTTTTCTTATTCCGTTGACTCTCAGCGAGAAAAAAGAGGTTATCAAAAATTTTGATCACCTTGAGAGTCTTAAATTTAGTCCGGTTAATCCCACTGCTTTTACAGAAAGCGGTTTGTATATGCTGGCGACGATTTTGAAAAGCCCGCGTGCGACGCAAACAACCTTGGCTATTATTCGCACATTTGTCCAAATTCGAGAATTGGCGCGTACAATGCAGTCTGTCGGGCAGGCCGAAGACGAAGCTCAGAAGAAGAGTTTGCTGCGAAAGAGCGGAGAGCTGATAGGAGATGTAATAGGTGCGCAATTGGATACCACTAGCACGGAGACGGAGATCGAATTGAACTTTGCAGTGGTGAAGATTAAACACAAAGTAATCCGCGGCAAGAACGACAAATAAGAAAATTTAAGGTACAAAAAAGATATGAGAACAAATTTAGTTCAAACATGTAAAACGAGTGATAATCGCATCAACCTAAACCGCATAGCAATGCGTGTGGCGCTCATCGGTCTGTTTATCTCCCTCGGCATCGGTAATGCGTGGGCAACAGGATCGCAAACTTTTCATGCAACCAGTGCTGAGCCGGCCAAGGGATTAGTGTATGCAAATAATAGTGCTAGTGCAAATCCTAAAGTAACTGATTACACGACTCCTAGTGGTGCGGCCAAAGTTGGCTCCGACGGATCTGAAGGTATGGCATTTGCATCCTATGCGTGGGCAATGCCGGCACGTGGATATAAGTTTTCTAAATGGGAGAAAAATACTAACGGAAATACTGCCCCATCTGGAGAGACATATAATGCAGTAGCTCCTAGTACAAACACGGGAAATGGCGACAAGTTTACAACTACTGTCCCGCGTATGCAAACTCATCATGGTTGGACTATGGCGACTTTTGGCGCCAATACCGCTGCCTATGATGTGGTGTACAAGGAACCTATAGGCGGTTCGTATAATGTAAAGTACGAGTACCTATTGGTAAATACGAGTACTAAAAAATTCACGACGAGTAGTCAGACATTGGCTTTGACTTCTTCATCGGGTGATATGAGGCCTACGGATCCAAGAGATGAAACAAATCATAAAACCTATGACACTGATGGCATAACATTATCTTCTAGTAGTGCAAATTTTGTGGCATGGTATAAGGATGGTGTGCAGTTATCTACTGCTAATCCATACACGGAATATAAGGCGAATGCAAATGCCACAATAAGTGCATTGTTTAAGTTAATAGAATTGGGTGATGTGACAGGAGACCTTAGTGTGACAGTAGATGCGTTAGAGTCGGAAGACTTCAGCGTCTCAATATCAACGACAGCGCATGGCTCATGGGCTGCTGGGGATTTTACGATTTCTTTTGCGGAACAGACGAGTCCCAAACGTAATGATGTTACTAAAGGAACAGTAACCTACGTTCAAAACTCCGGTAATGTGCTGAGTTCTAACGGAACATTAACAATACCTTTTACTTACAAACCCACCTCATGGGGCAATACAGAGGTACAAGTAACTGTAACTCCAACTTATGGAGATCCAATAGTTTTTACGATTCTCGCATCTGCAGTTGAACCATCGTTGTATGAGGCGCAACTATGGGAAAATGGCGTAAAAACTGACGAGGGTAATTTGGTGGACATGGTGGCAAAAGCGAATACTCTCACCAATAATCCTATGGTTAGACTTACGCAAAACAAGACCATCTCCTCTCCACTATCTTTGACCAAGTCAATGAAATTTGACCTGAATGATAAAACTCTTACGTGTACAGCTGCTAAAGCATTTTCAATAGATGCCGAAGGCGTAGATGTGCAAATCGTAGATGAAGGTTTTTCGAAGAAGGGTACTATAGCTGTGGAGAAGGCAGATGCCGGAAATGTGAGTGTTGTTACCTTTACGAAAAAAGCCAAACTGACTATGCAGGGTGGTACGCTGTCTGCGACCAATACGGGAGCGGGTGGCGCGTATGGTCTGGATGTCCGTCAGGGTAGTGTGTTCTACATGACGGGAGGTAACCTGACGGTCACGGCGGCTACGGATGCACGCGGCGTGAATGTGGCTACGGCCGGTGATTATGCTACCTTCAATGGCGGTTCGGTAACCGTTACGGCTCCGACCAATGCCTACGGCTTATGGTCAGCGGGTCAGAGCAATATTACTGATGCAACGGTAGATGTTAAAACGACTACAGGAACGACCGGTTACGGATTCTATATCAATGGCGGCGTAACTACGCTGACGGATGTAACTACCTCTGTATCCGTTAAAACGGCAGGTGCCGGCGGCGGTTTTGTAAAAGCGGGTCGCTTGAATGTCAATGGTGGTAGTTTGGCTGTTACGGCTGAGACCTCGGATGTATATGGTGTATATATCGCAGCCGGTGCTACTGCGAACATACAGCAGAATGCGATTATCACGGCAGAAGCTACTGGTGCGAGTGGAACAAAGGTATTCGGTATCAACAACCTCGGTACAGTTAACCTTAAAAATATCTCCGTAACGGCTACTTCGCCGACTACGGCTGCTACTGCAGTCAATTCGCAAACCAGCGCTGTATCAACAACTATTGAGGGAGGTACATACCGTGCGAACACTACAGGAGGAACAGCATACGGACTGCATCACCAATATGGTGCGCTTACTGTAGATGGTGGTACATTCCGTGCTATTGGTAGCGGAAATAGCATTTATGGAGGTCGCGCTATTGCAGATGGAACAATAGCTAATGCTACACTTCATGGTGAGACGCAAGGAGCAGGTAACACTGCCTATGGCTTTGTAGGAGGAGTTGTTGGCAAGAATATATCGCTGATTAATTGTACGATAGAAGCTATTTCAAATACCAGCAAAGCCTATGCAATTTACTCGCGTGCCAATGTGACGGCAACGGGTTGTACGTTGACTGCCACGACCTTGGGAGAGAATTACGCATATGGTTTATATGCGGAAAATGGGACAAACCATTTAACCGATTGTGATGCAACAGTTAAAGCATATACGATAAATGCATATGGAGTTTACCATAAAGCGGGCACGTTGACCATTGATAGAGGAACATACAACGTAGAGGCTAAACAGGGAACAGCCAGTGCGGCTCAGAATTCTCTGGCATATGGACTTTATAATGAATCCGGTCAGACGACGACAGTAAATGGAGCAGCATTTAACACGCTTGCTTCAAATAATTCCTATTCACAAAATGCATATGGCGCATATATTGCAGGTACGCTGAATAGTACTGGAGGCACATACACTGCTCAAGGAAAATTAAATGTATATGGTATATGGGGACATACTGCTTCTACGCTGAATCTAAAAGAGAATACTATTTCGTCCAGAACAACAAATGGAGCAACAAGTTATGGTATCTATGCCAAAAAGAACTTTACAATTGATGGCGATATAGTAAGTGCAGTAGGAACTACCACCGGAGTATATGCTATGTTCTTCGATGCAACTAACTCCGTGGGCGATGTTCTGGGTGGAAAATTCTCTGCACAAGGAAATGGAACCAATGGATTTGGGGCACTGAATGCCGCTGGAACAGTAGGGAATGTAAGGCTTAAGGGTGGTGTGTATAAATCGATTGTGAATCTACAAAAATACACATATACAGGCTATCAAGTATATCATTTAGATGGAACTCATCCGGATTATGCTGCCGGATATAGGTATGTTATTTCTACGGAAAATCCGAGTAATTATGTATGCCGCATAGTAGGAGGCTCGTATTACGCAACGTTAGAGGAAGCTTTGCAATATACGATTGATAATAGCGGAAGTAATCATACAATTGTGATGACGCAGCACTATACGTTGCCTGCAGGTAATTATCGGCTCCCTTCTAATGCAACATTATTGGTTCCATATAAATTTGACCAAACAACCATAGCCGGAGCAACTCCAATAAAAATCAATACCGTGGGGCTTAGAGAGAATTTCTTGTGTCTCACCTTTGCTCCCGATGCGAATCTAAACGTCGACGGAAAGCTTGAGGTTGGAGGAGAAATGTATTGTCAAGAATCTGGTCAGATATGTTATAACAATAGCCCATATGGACAACTTCATATGTCGGAAGGAAGTATGCTTCAACTTAATAGTGGAGCAAATCTATATGCTTGGGGTTTCATTACGGGAACAGGTAATATAATTGTGAAAAAGAACGCGAAAGTGTATGAAATGTTCCAGATTGGCGATATGCCGACGGTCGGAAATCTATATGACCATTATAATAAAAATGACTATAAATTTTTCCCATTTAACAGATATTTCATTCAGAATAATGAGGCACCAACTACCTATTACTATGGATCAGAATTGATTACTGCCATGTATATTTATTATAAAGGCTCTAATGCCTACCATGGTGATAATGCTATTAAATTAGTAGGAACAAGTGGTGCACTATTCTTAGTAACAGGTTCAGATGAGTCATCTTGGGTACGTAAGAGTTATGATGCTATTCATGACTATCAAGTGTGGGAAGTAAATAGTTCCGCGTCATTAGGCTCAATCTCTCTAACGATCGGAGATATTCCAGTTATGGGAAGCATTCCTGTTAAGTCAACGGATTATTACCTTCCAGTGACAAACAACATGAAAATTCGTGTAAACGATGGTACTTTTACAATTACACAAACTGCAGAGTTGTTGCCGGGTTCGTCTATTGAGATAAATAAAACAGGTTCTTTAAAAATTAATTCCGGTGTAAACTTTTATGTGTTTGACAAGGATCAGTGGTCATGGCCTTCGCAATATTCAGCGGTATTTTCTCCAAGTTGGTCAACAGGTTCCAGACCTGCCCATACGGTAGGCGATGCCGCAATCAACGTGCATGGTAACATCAATGTGTTAGGAAAACTATACACCACTCAGTCTATTGAAGGCGGAACGAATGCTACGAATGGAGCAAATATCTATTCCAATAATGAGGATGCAGGAACGGTGCACTATAGTACTGCTGCCGGAACAGGTACAACTACTGTAACCTTGATGACGAGCCCAACGGCAACTAAAGCGGTTACAATGGAGGCAGCGAAGTTGCGGAACGGCGATGGCACCTATGCTCAGACAGCAGGTACTGCGTCTGGTGAGGCATGGATATATAAAGATGACCAATGGCAGAAGTCTTATACCAATGATTGCTTCGAGGTAATCGGTTCGACCGTTTACGCGAAACCGTCTGAATATGTTGCATTAAAGAAGTCACAAACGATAGGAGATAAACTCACAGGCGTGGAAGAAGATAACCATACCTACCTCACTGCTGATGACAAAATCCTAATATTGATGGATGACTGCCAGTGGTGGGAAGTAGAGGCGACCTCTGACCCGACTGTGTTCGAGTGTAAGAAAGAAGAATACGAAGGATTCTATTACTTCAATACTTCTACTGGCCTCTGGGAGTTGAAGACAGTTACGGTAACCTTCTATTCCGCTGAGACGGGAACCACGGTGCTCCAGAACATCACTACGGATTATAATGGCGTGCCGAATCAGGCTGTTATTGCTTCGAACCCAACGAAAGCCACTACCGCTGCGGCTACCTATACATTCTATGGATGGAAGAGTAGTGTAACCGGTGATACGTATCACTGGACTGCTAAGCTGGAAAAAGCAACGGCAAATATGTCTTATCGCCCGGTATTCACAGAGAATCCGAGACACTATACCATCACGTTGAATGATGCTGATAATGGTTCTGCTGTTAAGTTGGAAGTCGCTTATGATGCAACTCCTTCCTATACGGCGAAGAAAGACCCGACAGCCCAATATACCTATACCTTCATGGGGTGGAATCCTGCATTCACTACCGTAACAGGCACAAAAACTTATACGGCTCAATGGTCTTCCACTGTAAATAAATACAACATCACATGGAAAAACGGCGATGATGTGCTTGAGACGGACGAGAACCAGGACTATGGTACCGCCACTGCCTATAATGGCGCTACGCCGACCAAAGCCACGGATGATGACTACGTCTATACTTTCTCGAAATGGAAGAGCAGTCTCAATGGTAACTCGTATAACAATGGTTCTACGCCTACAGTAGCCGGTGAGACGACTTACGAGGCGCAATATACCACTACTCGTCGCTATGCTGTTACCTTCAATAACTACGACGGAACCCAACTCGCGCGCACGATTTATACACAAGGTCAAACGCCCACGTACGATGGCCTGCCTACGCGTCCGCGTGACTATGACGGCTATTTCCGTTTCGATGGATGGAAGAATAGCGCCGGAACGAAATATAACGTAGGAGCAACGCTTCCTGCCGTTACGGCAAAGGAAACCTATACGGCGCAGTATGTTTATGTAACCGACATGTTCACTATTACGTTAAATAACGTGGACGGTAATGGCGCATCATGGTCCGGTAAGTTTGGCGAGGGTTCAACCCCATTTTATAACAAGAATAATGACGATGTACCTGTAACACCGGCTAAAGAAGGTGATATTAATCATGAGTACACCTTTACCGGTTGGACTCCTGCTTTACAACCTGTAACTGCTAATGCAACCTACACGGCGCAATTCGAGGAGCATATCCGCAAATATAACATCACGTGGATTATTGATGGTGTTTCTACTACCGAGAAGGTGGAGTACGGTGCTACGCCAAGTCATGCTAACCCGACTAAGGATCCTACGGTTGCTAAGACCTATACCTTCACAGGCTGGTCTCCTGCTATTACGGCGGTATCGGGTGATGCTACTTATACGGCGCAATTCAGCGAGACTACACGTAAATACGACATCACATGGGTTATTGATGGCGTATCGACGACGGAGCAAGTAGCCTATGGCACTAAACCGACTCATGTTAATCCGACCAAGGATGCTACGGCGCAATATACCTATACCTTCACGGGCTGGGATCCTGCTATTGCAACGGTATCGGGTGATGCTACGTATACCGCGCAGTTCAATTGCACTGTCAACAAATATCCGATAACGTGGGTAGATGGTGACGGCAATACCATTAAGACCGACCAGGTTGAGTATGGTACGGTTCCTAATTATACGGGATCCAATCCGACGAAGACATCTACAGCGCAATACGAATATACGTTTACGAATTGGGATGTTACGCCGGTAGCTGTTACCGGTGCGGCAACCTATACTGCACAATTCAGCAGCACTACCCGCACCTATACTATCCGCTTTGCAAACGTAGATGGTAATGGTGCATATGAGGAAGTGGTAGTGGCATATGGCGGAACTCCGGTTTGCCCTGTAGTTCCGGAGAAAGTAAATGGCGCTTATGAGTATGAGTTCTTAGGATGGAATACACCGATTGTGGCGGTAACAGGTCCGGCTACTTACACAGCAACATATAGCAGCACACCTACCGAGCGTAAATATACGATTACATGGTTAAATGATGATAATAGTCTAATAGAGAACACGCGCGTGTTATGGAATGTTGTGCCCACGCATGCGGATCCGTCTAAAGCAGCAACGGCGCAATATACCTATACGTTCGCCGGATGGGATCCGACACCGGTGGCGGTAACCGGACCTGCAACCTACAAGGCTACATTCAATGCAACGGTGAACCAATATGAGGTGTCATTTAACCTGCAATATCACGGTCTCGCGATACTGCCTCAGACCAAGGATTACGGCGCTAAGATAGATCAACCGGCCAACCCGTCGGCAACCGGTTGGACTTTCGGTGGTTGGTATAAGGAGGCAGAATGCACGCATGCATGGAACTTCGCTTCGGATGAGGTTCACGGCACAACGGTGCTGTATGCAAAATGGACGATTAATACCCATAAACTGACATGGAACTGGGATGGTGGTTCTACCTCCTCAACCTCTTATACAGAGGCGAACAATGCCTTGGCATACGAATCGCCGATTACGTATCCTGCTAATAATACAATGACCAAAGCGGGCCATACCTTTGCCGGTTGGAGCAGTACGCCGAGTGGTAATCCAACAACTATGCCGGATGCAGATTTGACGATTACGGCATTATGGAATGTAAATAAATATACGGTAACGTGGAAGAACTACGATGGTTCTACGCTCGAAACGGATACGGAAGTGCCGTATAACACTACGCCGACTTATAACGGCTCAACTCCGGCGAAACCGCAGACCACGGATAAGACCTTTGCGTTTACCGGTTGGAGTCCTGCTATTAGTCCTGTTGCCGACGATATCACTTATACGGCGCAGTTCAGTGAGTCTGCGCGTCTATATACGATCACGTGGATTATTAATGGCGTTTCTACTACCGAGCAAATAGCTTATGGCACAATACCAACGCATGCAGATCCGGAGAAAGTAATCGGCAACTGTAAGTATGATTTCTTAGGGTGGGATGTTACTCCGGTAGCAGTAACTGGCGATGCAACCTATACGGCAGTCTTTAGTGATGAGTGTACGATGAATAACTTCCTCGTTGTATTCCAAAATTACGATGGCACGCCGCTCTATGCGACGGAAATATTGGGTGGCGAAACACCGGAGTATCATGGTGAGACACCGACTAAGCCGTCCGCAGCTGGTAAGTTCAATGAGTTTACCAGTTGGGACTCGGCTCTTGATGCTATTGATGGTCACACGGTATATACGGCACAATTTACGGAGAGAACGGCAGATGCGGCTGTTATCAAGGATAATGCGGTTGTCTATTATGGAACATGGGCAAACGCTTTGAACCAAGCGAATCTGGCTGCCAATTCCGGTTGTACATTGCGTATATTTAACAATGTTACCGCGACTAATAACTCGTCCATTATTCAGAACATGACTATAGACCTGAATGGATATACTATCTCATGTACAAATACAGGTACTACAAATCCTCAATTGTTTAATGTGAACAATGTGGCACTGACTATTGAAGATTCCGAGGGTATAGGCAGCATTAGTTATATAGGAAATACAGCAAATTCCAGTAATAACAATTTGATTTATAGTGCAATATATGTTACTGGAAACTCTGGCTCGGTGACCATCAATGGCGGTACTATTGAAGCTTCTGCACCTAATCGTAGAAGTAGCGGATGGTCATATCGTTATGCCAATGCAGTTGCGGTTTATGTGAATAACAATTATAACTCCCACGTATATATCAATGGAGGTGAATTAAAAGCTACAAATTTGTATGAAAATTATAACTCAAAAGGTTATGCTATCTATTTTGGCGGTACCAATTATGGCTATGTAGACGTTACAGGAGGAAAACTAAAGGCAAAAACTGCAATCTTCTATAATCATAATAGAAATAGAACAACTCTTTCAGGAGGTTATTATTCCTTAGACCCAGAGACAAATGGTACGAACGTAACAATATCCACTGGATATACAAAGCAATCTGTAACCAATGCAGAACAACCTGAATATGGAGATGGTTATCGTTACAAGATTATAAAATCGAACGGTCAAAATTGTACGATTACTTGGAAGCAAGATGACGGCGAGCAGATTAATCAAACGACCGTTACATCGGGCGGCACGCCGACTCACGCAGATCCAACAAAGGATGGCGGAGAGCTGCATCAGTATGAGTTTGCCGGCTGGAATCCTGAAGTGGCAGCCGTCCAGAATGATATGACCTATTGGGCCACATATCATCTCATGGTGAAGATAGGCTGGAATATCAACGGGAATATCACCTATGATTGGGTGAAGTTTGGAGATGCGCCTTCATACACCGGAGCAACTCCGACGAGGGCAGCAACAGCGCAATATTCCTATACGTTCACGGGTTGGGATCCTGCTATTACTGCAGCAACCTGTCCGAAGACCTACACCGCGCAGTTTGACGAAGAACTGAGGTCGTACACCATTACCTTTGCGAACTTGGATGGTAACAACAGCCAGCAAGAAGAGTATGAGTTTGCCTATGGTGCTACACCAGTATGTCCGGTAACGCCGCTGAAAGAAGAAGGTGGTAAGGCCTATGAGTTCCTTGGCTGGAGTCCTGAGATTGCTACCGTAACGGGCGATGCTACCTATACGGCTACTTTTAGCGACACTCCGTCGAAGACCGTTTATACCATCACGTGGAAGGATGATCAAGGCAACACCATTGAGACCACCAAAGTGGCAGAAGATGAGTTGCCGACACATACGGCCCCGGAGAAAGCAAATACTGCGGAATATACCTATACCTTCACAGGCTGGACTCCGGCTGTTGTTCCTGCAACCGCGAATGCAACATATACAGCAACGTTCAGCGGTGTGAAGAATAAATATACCATCACATTCCAAGATTGGGATGGTACGGTTCTCCAATCTGACATGTTGGATTATGGCACGCCGATAACGGCTCCGACTCCAAATCGTCCTGCATATACCTTTACCGGTTGGAGTCCTGCTGTAGCGGCTAACGTAACCGGTAATGCAACTTATACAGCTCAGTACTCCTTCTCTGGAAATGTAGCATCTGTTACTACTACTGCCAATGTGACTACTTATTATACTACTTGGGCATCGGCCTTGTCGGCTGCGAATAGTAACGCCGGTTGTACATTGCGAATATACACGGATATAACAGGTTTGTCACCGGGTCAGGAATTTAACAAAAATATGACTCTTGACCTGAACGGTTGTACACTGTCTTGTTCTACCAGTTCAACGGATCCCAATCGTTTCATCTATGTTAATAAGGTGAACTTGATTTTGGAAGACTCGAAGGGAGGAGGAGCCATTTATTACGAAGGATCCGGCAATAAAAATTACAATGCGGTACGTGTGGATGGGTCAGGTTCTCTTACCGTTAATGGAGGAACTATTCATTCGCATGCAACAAATAGCAACAGTAGTAGTGCGGCGTACGCTGTCTTGTTATACCAAGGTGCTACGTTGAATGTATATGGAGGAACATTAATTGCTTCGCATACTCAGTCTGCAAGAACAGCATCGACTGTCTATTTCAATGGTACGAATACGGTTAATGTGTATGGTGGCAAATTTAAGGCGAAAAATGCTATTTTTGCTAACCATTCTTCGGGTGTCACGCTTCGAGGTGGATATTACTCTGTAGACCCAACGACAGTAACTATTCCTACCGGCTATAGCAAGGTGGATGTTGGTAATGCCGAACCGGAATATGCAGAAGGATATATTAAGAAAGTCATTAAATCCTCTTGTGTAGTAACCTGGATGAATGAGGATGGAACTGCGCGAGTGCAGGAGGAGGATGATGCTGTGGCGGGAGGTACTGTTCCAACGTATACTGGAACAACTCCGACGAAGGATCCTACTGCACAATATGAATATACGTTTGACGGCTGGTCCGATACTCCGAATGGAGACAAACTGGATCCGATGCCTGCTGTTACGGATGATGCAACGTTCTATGCGCACTTCACGCAGACCTTGCGTAGCTATACCATCACATGGGCGGATGGCGATGGAAATGAGTTGGCAACAGATGAGGTAGAGTACGGTCAGATTCCGGCATATACGGGTTTGAGTACTCCTACGAAGACTGCTACGGCGGAATACTCGTACATATTCAATAGTACGTGGTCACCGACACCGTATGCAGTGGATAAAGCGCAGACTTATACGGCTCAGTTCACACCCAAGAAGAATAAGTACAACATCACCTGGGTGGATGGAGATGGTAATACGTTGAAGACCGATAAGGTAGAATACGGCGAAACCCCTGCATACACCGGTGAGACCCCGACTAAGACGGAGGATGCGAACTATACGTATACCTTCAATGATACTTGGTCGCCTGCTATTGTGGCAGTAACCGGTCCGGCTGAGTATACGGCTCAGTTCAATAGCGCTGCACGTATCTACTCCGTTACGCTGAATACGAACGAGGGTACTATCCTTGCAGGTAATGTAACATCCTATACCTATGGTGTGGGAGCGACTCTGCCGAACGCAACCTATGTAACTCGCGAGGGATATAACTTCGAAGGCTGGTATGATAACAGCGGTTTGACAGGCAGTGCAGTAACTGCTATTGCAGATGATGCAACTGGAGACAAACAGTTCTGGGCTAAGTGGACATTAGCAGCTGTCGATCGTGAGTTGGATATCGTGGATTGGACGAGCAATTCAATCGTCATCAATGTAACGAACTTCAAGACGCTTGCTAACAAAAATGACTGGAAGATTCGTGTGAACGGCGTAGATTACAGCAAATCGGATTGCAATACCACTACGCGTACATTGACCGTTACCGGCTTGACGCTTACTGCGAATGAGAACCTGCTCGTTCAGGTGAAGAACGGTTCCGACATCGTGGAGAGCTATCATAACTATACGATACCGTTCCTCTATTCGTCCAAAGCTACTTTGAGCGGTACGACATCTACCAGCGTCGTATATGTCTATGGCGGTAAACTGACGATTTCCGGCAATACTACCTTGGCTGCGCTCTATGTATGTCCGGGTGCGGAAGTCAATGTGACAGGTACGCTGACCGTCGGTAAACTCGTGCTGCGTACCAAGCCTTGGGCTACGGCGGCTATCAGCGGAAGCGTAAGTGCTACGAATATCTATTACACGCGTATCGCTCCGGATGGCTCGGATTCGTATCCGACCGGTCAATACTACCAGTTCGGTCTTCCGTACGATTGTGCTATTAGTGCGGTACGTCTCTCCGATGGTACAACTCCGGTATACTCCACTACATGGTTGCTCAAGAATTATAACGAAGAGACACGTGCTTTAAATGGTGCAGATGGTAATAACTGGGATGCCCTCGCTTCTTCCGCTACGATTGAAGCCGGTAGAGGATACGAGATGTTCTCCAGCGTGAAGTATTATCGTGAGTATTACTTCCCGGTTACCCCGACCGATAACACGTCTGTTGCTGTAACGCGTCATGGCGACGATAAGAATAACTCCGGATGGAATATCATCTGCTCGCCGCTGATGTCCGTTTATGAGAATACATCGGATCCTGTTACGGGAGCGAAGGTAAGTTGGTTGCTTACGGATGGTTCGTACGATCAGGTATGGCCGGAAACAATCTGGCCGGCACTGCCGTTCAGCTATCAGGCTTCCGCTAACGGTACGTTGGATTTCAGTTCCACGGACTTTAACCAGACCGTTAATACGGCTCCGCGTCGTGCTGCAGAAGAAACAACGGAAACCGAATGGCTCCATGTGGATCTGAAGGATATGAATGAGGCCGGCGATCATACGAGCCTCTTCGTCCATCCGTCTCGTTTCGCCGAGACCTACGAAACGGGAATCGATGTGGCGAAACAGTCGCTTACTGCTTCACGCGCGATTATATATAGTTCGCATGCGTACGGAGATATGGCGTTTGCCGGCGTAAGCGATGTATCGCTTGAGCAGGGTGTGGCGCTGACCGTTTATAACCCGAGTGAGCAAGAACTGACCTTCTCGTTGCGCGAGAACAATTGGTTGAATCGTATGGCATATGTATGGCTCGTGGATACGGAGACCGGTGCGCAAATCAATCTTTTGGAGTCCGATTATAACGTGCTCGTTCCGGCGGGTACTACGCGTGGCCGATTCTATATCAGCGGCATATTCAAGGCGCCGCAGATTACGACTGACAATGATGTTGTTCAAAGCGGCGATGAGCAAGGTACAAAGGTAGAGAAACTGCTCATCAATCAGAAGATGTATATTAAGATTAACGGTGTGCTCTATGATGTTACCGGTAAGTTAGTCAATAAATAAGGTATTAAGGTGTTAGTTTGTATTAGCCTGTGAAGGTGAAATAAAGATTGGTAATGAATAATAATGTTCAAACCCCTAAAAGTAGGGCAGTTTTGGTAGGGCTGTGTGCAGCGGTATTGTTCCTGTGGGCAGTCGCCGTATACGTCACCTACCAAGACACAAAAATGACGCGATATAACGTGTCAATCAAACCCGGAGCGGTGAACTACGGGACGCACTCGACGGTAACGCTGCCGCCTGTGATGACGTCCACCTATCGCCATTCGACGCCGATGATTTCCGGCGATGCCGTGCGTGCATATGCGCATGCCGGTCATGCTACGATGCCGACAGCGTCCTATGGATCGAGTTCAGGCTTCCGTATCCATACCACCTCGTCTGCTAAGGTGCATTCGATTGGTGGCGGCGGAAGTGCCGGAGGCGGTATGATGAGTTCTAGCGGAGGATCTTCGTCTCGCGGAATCCGCTACAGCGGTGGATCGGTATCCATGCCGACGTTGGCGATGAATAGTTCGATGCTTAGCACTCGTGCAAGTGCTGCCGAGGCTTCTGCTGCTATCGCCGCTGGACCGAGGCGAGTGAAACCAACCGGATCGGGCGAAGATGGAGAATGGGCAGACGGAGGTGAAGGAGATTGGTGGCGCTATGATGATTGGGAAGGAGACTGGGTCGCTCCGGTAGTGGGTGAAACGCGTATTGAAGGAGGTGTTACCTATCAATGGAATGGTACTGCTTGGGTAATCGTAGGTGACCAGGGCGATCCTACCAATCCAACGCCCCTCGGAGATACTCCTTGGCATTGGATGCTGATCTTGATAGGTGCGTATGCGCTGCGCTTGAGTATTAAATCGAGAAAATATACGAATAAATGATGTATATGAAACGAATCAATCTATTGATGATGCTGGTGATTGCTGCGATGGGGCTCCATGCGGCTAATCCGGGCGAGGCATGTCGCATCGCCATTCCGTTGACGAAGGAGTTCTCGGATACCATCCGCAAGGCCGGAATCGAGAAATGGTATTCGGCTACTACGTTTGATCTGCCTTTGGCGGTCGCGTTTGTGCCGGATAATGGTGAGAGCTGCCCTGCGCCGGAGGTGGAGATGGACTTTAGCTGTATCTCCGGATACTACGAGGATAGTATCCTCTGTAGCCTCTTCTGCAAGACCAGCGGCGGTAGCGGTCTCGATTTTAACTTGCCCTATAAGCAAACGCTTACCAAGGGAACTAAGGACGGGAAGTTCGCCTATACGCTCTCCTTGGGTGAGCGTTATCGTGACCTCCTGCTCCGCGTAGGTATAAGTTATAGCGTGACTGTATATGTGAAGGTGAAATACCATTGCACCGGTGTGCTGACCTTGCTGCCGGATGCCTTTACCGATTGTATGGACGGACCGAAGTTTATGCGTATTGGCGATACGGTGCAAGTTGTGGTGAATGATAAAAATCGTCATGTCATCGTGCCCTACGTACAATGGCAAGAGGATACCATCATTTATTCTTGGTCCGGTTCGAAGCCTTGCCAGTTATCCGTTGCCAACACCTGCGATTTTGATCCGACGGATAATACGGATGGTAATATTATTCAATTTAAAACCATTCAGCCGAACGATACGATTAAGACCATGGCAACCTATATCTATGATTGGGTACATAATCCCGCTTTCCCCAATCAGGCAGGTATGTATTATGCGAAATTTTATAGCGAATCTCCGGGTATACTGACGGTTACGAAAGCCGAACAGGCTTTGCCTGAAGGGAATGCTACCTTGCTTCGTTATGATCGCACTTATGCGCTGGATGCGAATTCGACAGAGGTGTTTGCCATTCCTCGTTCGTGGACCCGGGATGTGCAATTCACGACGCCGACGGCGCATCTGTTCACTATGATGATCGCTACTTCTGCCTCCTTTGATGATGCGGTGATTCTGAAGAAATATGCTTTTGAGAAAACCGATAATGGACGATGGCTCGGTATACTCGGTTCGGAACTCAAAACCTTCTGGAATCAGCTGACGAATGATAAGCATTATCTCTATATTCGCTTCGTTTGTACGGAGGCTACGACGATTACGCCTGAGTTATGGTACGTATCGGATTGTTTTACCAATACGGCTTCGCGAGTCATTCGCCCCAATCAATCGGTTACGGTCGGGAAGAAGAAAAAGGACGTGTATCGCTTCTCTTACGCTGATTGGGCCGGCGGAGATATGACTATCAAGTTCGCCCTTACTACGAATTGTGAGGTCTATATTGCTGATACATGCGGTATGAATATCGGTAAAGCCGATGCGTCCTATTGGCTGCTATATAAAGCCGGTGTGAAAAGTACGGCTCCCCTTACGATTTCGGCGGAGGACATCGCTAAATGGGCCGATAAAATCGATGCAGAAGGTAATTTCTATGCGATATTCTATGTCGATGTGAATAGCACAAATCGAAAGCTGACCTTTACTACTACCAAGCCCGAAGAGACCGATCCGACTTATCCCGCATCGACGATTGCGGTGGTATGCGATGGAGGCAAAATAGTGGTCAATGTGAGCGAAGCGCAGACGATTACTGTCATCGACGAATCGGGTGCGGAGAAGGCCAAATGGGATGCTGAACCCGGTACGCCGCACGAACTCAATTTGACCCCCGGAAACTACTCTTTAGCGAGCGAAAAGGAGAAAATTTCGCTAAAATTGTAGAAAAATTGACGAAAGTGCATGTAAAATTTGGCTGTTTGAAAAATTTTTACTAATTTTGCGGTCCAATTTGTTGTGCACGTATGTGTAATGCATGCGTGCGCATATAATAACACGAGCGAAAAGCGTGAAAAAAAGTTATCAAAATAGCATCCGTTTGCTGGTGGTCCTGCTGATGATGGCGGGTGCGCTTTCGGTATATGCTTATGATCCTGCCGGTACGACGGTGGACCGAGCTACGCGTATCGTGAAGCCTACTGTCTTGACCGTCCAGAGCGGAAGCAATTATGTACGTATCGAGCCGGATCATCTGCCGGCTACGATCGTCTATATGTCCGATGATATGTTTGCCCCGATTCCGGCGGCTCTGATGATGAGCGATACGCTGCAGGCTGAGCGCTTGTTCGAGGATTGCCGCATGGGATGGAAATGGACCATCGGCGAAGAAGAGAATGCCGCGATTGTGGAGATCAAGGCCCACGAGAGCGCGTTGATTGATGTCAATCCCTATGTATGCCAAGTGACGTACAGCGATACCGTTGCCGTGGCTTGCAAGGGTATCGAGTGGAATGGTGCGTGGATCGAGGAGGACGGCGATTATGAGAAGGTGCTCGTCAATGCCGCTGGTTGCGATTCCGTTCGTACGCTGCATCTCACGGTGCTTAAGCCTGTCGATCGTGATACGGTAGTCGAGGCATGGGATAGCCTCTTCTGGCAAAATACCTGGTATCGTATCAGCGGCGAGTATCCCAAGCAGATGGAGGACGCGCATCATTGCGAATATACCTATACGCTGAACCTGACGATTCATACTACCTATCGCGATACGACGCGTGCCGAGGGATGTGAGGTTGTTACGTTCGAGAAGAAAGAGTACGCTGCGGAGGGCATCTATGAGTTAGATACCACGATCCTCCCGAGCGCCGATCGTACCATCCGATATGTGCAAGTCATCTTGGGCAAATGTCCGAAGGATACTACAATCTATTTCTGCGCCGGCCAGAACACCGAGCATATCCAGTATGGCGCGGATGGTACTATTCTCCGCTATCGTCAATATAATTACACCTCTCCGGCCGATTGGAATTATATGGAGGGTGTGATCCTCGATACGGAGGAGGGACGTACCTTGGTGGATCTGAACCGCGCTGAGGATAACCTCTATAGCTATTATGTAGCCCAGATGACGCCGGTGAAGAGCATCGTTTGGTCTTTCCGCGCGGCGGACGAATCGAGCTATCACGTGGTGGAGGCTGAGCAAGAACCGCAATGGTTCGAAGCCGGAGATATGGCGCTCGTGGTACGCTTCCTTTGCGGACAAGCGTACTACGGCGGCTTTTCGACCAATACGCAAGACCTGCCGATGAATCAGGCAGAGACGCAAGGACGTAAGATCCTCATGAACGGACAAATCGTCATTCTGCGTAATGGCGTACGATATACGATTTTAGGTACAAAATTGGATTAAAACTTACTCATGAAAACAAGATTATTCATACTGTCAATGCTACTTGTGGCAGTGAGCGCGATAGCCAAAGAAGGCAATCCGCCTACGAGCGATACCACTTCCTGCGAATGGCAGAAATGGTATTATGATGCCCCGTATTTCTTCTGCGATTGTGAGTACAACTCGATCGCATTCTCCTTCCCGGTAGATACTATCATCTCCGACACCACATGGTGGACCGCTACGGTGGAAGACATGCGCAAAGGTATTTCCGCTTATTGGTTCGCAGATTGCTCTGTGACGATGGAGGTGTATGCGCTCTGCGTAAGCAATACGCCGACGATTGTGCAGAAGGTGGGAAAAGATAAGATGTGCGAGATGGACGTGTCGGAGATCAATAAGAAACTGGAGGAGATGGAGAACTTATCCTTCCTCACTGCTCTGACCCCGCATATCCGCGTTTATCCGAATAAAGTTGGCGGATCGGGACATGTCTATTGCTATCCGTATAACCAAGGTCCGCATTCGACCTGCGAAAACCCGCTCCCGTTGATTCCCGGTATGACCTATGTATGCGACAGGGCGGAGAATGTATATCGTCTTGAGGCCGCAAAGATGCCTTCCTCGGGCAACACGTTTGTCGTTTGGAAGCAAAAAAAGAACGAGCCGGCGGAAGTATGGTTGACCATTGATGAATGCGAGGGAGAAGAAGTGGGGCGCGCTACCTTGTCCGATTCGCTGCATGTATTCCAACCCGATGCGGAGATGATGAAAGAGGCCGAGACAAGCAAACGGACCTTGTGGCTGCATGTGAAGCACGAGGAAGGTATCGTAGGACGTCTGGAGTACTATCTGAATCCCAAAGTGGAGGAGTCCGGCTCCTCTGTATCACGGACTACTTGTCTGGGGAAGACGCAGACGTTTAACCAGCGCATCTATAGTTCGGATACCACTTTCGTCGATACCATCCGCGTATGCTCCGATACGCTGCAGACCACGCCGGTGACCTTCGTCTTTACCGAACCGACCATCATTTATGATACGCTTCGGGTAGATCCGGCTACGCTCAGTAGAGGATATCGCCATACGGCAACGGGTGTCGTGCTCTTCGAATACGGAGACACCCTCATCGATGTGGTAAAGACCAATACTTGCACCAAGCGCTATATGGTTACCGTCCTGAATCCGGAAGGCATTGAGACGGTGAGCAAAGCGCGCAAAGCACGCAAAATCATTGAGAACGGACAACTCTTCATCCTGTTGGATGATCGCAAATACAATGTCTTAGGACAACCCATAAACAACAAATAAACAAGCAAATTTATTATTAACAAAAATCAATCAATCACATGAAGAAGTTTTTCTTACTTATCATGGCATCGATGATGGCTGTCTCTATGATGGCTGTCGGAACGGGCGATGGTAGTTCAAAGGCAAACGCTATTGAATTTGATTGGGACAAGGGTAATACCCACGCAGCTGGTACCAAATGGTACCACGTTGACTTGACTCCCCTCTATCAGGAGGAGAGCCCCTCGTTGACGCTGTATGTGACCAACCCGAGTCGTGACGAATCAGTAGAAGCTAGCATGACAGCTACTGTGGCCGGTGAGACGGAGACGAAGCATTACACCGTTTCCCCTCACGAGCACCAGATTTATTCTGCGAATGCAACGATGCTTGTCCGCCTGCATCAGACGGAGATTTATCTCACGCTGACCACGGATGGTGAAGTGCTCCTGAGTGCTAAGGTATTCGAGGCTTCGGATCTCGATGAGACCTGTAAAAACGCTAAGGAGCTCAAGTGGGACACTGAAATGACCCAAACCAAGGGTTATGCCGCTTGGTGGAAAGTGGATTTGAGAGGCATCAAAGACACGGTTAACTACCCCACGAAAGATGCGTGCGTAACCATCACCAACGCTGGCACGAAAACGGTGAACCTGAAGACCGGTCAGTCGCTTGACTGTCCTTCGTCCGGTTTGACCAAGCGTAACTACACTCTCGCTGCAGGAGAGTCTATCGTAGACACTATCCCGCAAAGCATGATCGTGAGCGTATATCCGGATGAACTCTATTTCAGCATTGAGAACCTCGAGGCTCCGGTGAAGATGAAGGTCGAGATGGTAGAACGTCCTACTGTTCCGGTTATCTCCGACACAGAGAATTTCAAGGAACTCCACGTAACCGACACGATCGAGCCGCTGGCTGCTAAAACCTACTATCGTATCAAGGTAGCTGACATGGATTCGATGGCTAAGTATGAGCCGGAATTCACCTATCGTAACGTAGGTACTACCCCCGCGAAAGTAACCATCAAGATGGCATTCGAAGTTCCGGCTTACGGTTCCTCCAATACCACCTATGAATTGGCACCGGGTGAAGAGCAAATCGTGGTTTACAAGAAGAACATGCTCGATGGTTTGCAAGGTACAGAGTACATCTACCTGCTGACCGAAGTTACCGGAGACGTGAACTTCTACGGCCGCTTCAAACACGTACGTGAAGGTAAAGCTTGTAAGACCAATATCGACTTCAACTGGGAGACCGGTCATACGCAAGAGGCTCGTACCACTCAGTGGTATGCCATCAACGTAGCGGATGCACGCGATAACATCCAAGATATCGTTGTTCACCTGATCAACCAAGGTACGGATGCCGCTTCGGTAAAAGCATCGCTGGCATTCTCTTGCCCGTATATCGACGTGCAGGAGCTGACTCGTACGATTGCTGCAGATGGTCAAGAGTTTACTCGTACCCTCGGCTATTCGATGTATTCGATGTTGACCGATACCGTTTGGCTCGGTCTGGAGACCAGCGAGGATCTGAAGTTCTGGGCTACCACCAAGCCGGCGCAAACCAAAGAGCCGGATAAAGCCTGCGAGAAAGCCGAGATCTTCAACTGGGATGACGGTGTAGTACTGAAGAAGGATACCACCGTATGGTATAAGATCAATATGGAGGAAGTACGCGAGAAAGCCGCTAAGTTCCCGACTGTATTTGTTCAGAACCTCAGCACCGATGCAGCTGCGAACATCACCGCAGAGTTGTCGGTAGAGTGTCCGGATTCGATTGAGAATCAGAAACGTTCTACTACGATTGCTGCGAACGGTACCTTTACCAAGCAACTGTCGCGTAACTTGTTCGAGAATATCGTTCAGGACGAGATCTATCTCTGCGTTCGTTCTACGCAAGACATCTCTATTCAGATTCGTCTGACCGAAGAGGCTGCCGGTGCAAGTTGCTCATCCGCAATCCCATTCAACTGGGCTTCCGGTAATACCCAGGCTGCGAACGCAAACCTCTGGTATGTAGTTGATCTGCAACCGATTATCGAGAGCGGTGAAGACCTGAAGTTACACCTGAAGAACCGCGATAACGCGGAGTGCACAGGTTTCATTCAAGTGGCTTATAACTGTCCGCTGGAGGATGCAACTTCGTTGCAGAACTATAAGTTGGCTGCCAATGCACAAAAGGATGCTACCATCCGCAACTCTGCCATCGAGTCAATGACCGATGGTGTGGTTTATGTAAACATCCAGGGATCTACTTCCCTCCGCTTCTGGGCCGATAAGATCACTCCGGCTCCGTTCGATACGATCTATGCTTCGGAAATCGACCATATCGATACCCTCTACTGGGATAGCATCTATACCCAGTCGAAGGATACCGCTTGGTATATCATTCCGCAATCGCAAATCGATTACGTTCGTAATATCGGAGAAAAAGTGACACCGGTAGCTCACTTGATCGATGCTTCTAATTCGGCAAAGACCATCACGGCTGAGGCTGCATTTGCATTCCCGATCACCAAGACGATGATGTCTAAGACGAAAGAATTGAAAGCTAATCAACACTTCTCCGATACCATTCCTGTAGGAACGTTCGACCAAGTGCTGAAGAAAGATTCGATCATCATCCGCGTCATCCGCAAGAGCGGTACCGGTGACTTCCGGTTCGGTGCTAAACTCGTGAAGGCATTTAGCGGTAACGATCCGAAGAATGCACTTCCTGTTCGTCTGAATGCGCTCTATACCCAGTCTCCGAACACCGAGATGTGGTATAAGGTGAAGACGGCTGACCTGAAGAAGGATAAAGACCTGTACAACAAGGTACTGTACGTGATCGGTAAGAACGCCGGTATGGGTGCTGCGAAAGTGAAAGTAGCCGTTTACGATGGTTACAAAGCAAAATATGAGAAGGAAGATGACCTGCTCATGGATCGCGGCGAGAGAACCTTCAAGAAGGGCGAAACGAAATCGCATAATGTACCTGCACAGGCTGTTTACGGTATCGGTGATGTAGAACTTTACATCAAGATTCGTACGACGGACTCGCTCGTATTCGAGACGAAGTTCAACGGCGAGTACGCTCCTATCGCTCCGGATGCAGCACAGCAAAAGGCTCAACTCCTCGTTCCGAACGTACAATATACGCTTCCGGGCGACAACCAGCCGCACTGGTATCAGGTATGTATCCCGTATATCCAGAACAACTACATCTACGTAGATGGATCGACGCTGGAGTATGAACTGAATGGTACGGCTACGATCGAAGCTACTGCTACCTTCCAGGATACGATGACCTGCGCAATGCCGGTTCGTAAACGTACGATCAATAAGAGCGGTAAGTACTATCATGGTTCGAAGACGATTCGCGAGTTGATTGACCGCGCTATCAAAAGAGCCGGATATAAGTACGATATCTCCAGTACAGCTCCGGAGTATATCGATAGCTTGCTCCATCGCTTCATCACGAAGGATTCTGTTACCCTGTACGTACGCGTTAAATCTGATAAGGATATTACGCTGCGTCTCAATACACCGCAGACTACCGGTGATGCTTGCACCAATGCAATGGCATTCGACTGGGAGCATGGTAATGTGAACCCGGAGGGGAAAAATACCTGGTTCATGGTGAAGCTTGACCCCACCCTTATCCCCGATACCTGTGATCTTCGTCTCCACGTAGAGAACTGGTCGAATGTAGATGCTTCTGCTACGGCTGGCCTCCGCTTCAAATGCGAAGAGAAACCGATGGTATCGATCACCAAGACTGTTCCCGCAGACGATGAGCGCACGCAGGATATCGACCGTGACCTGCTCGTTAACATGGGCTGGCCGAGCAATATGCTGATTGAGTACTTCTCTGGTCAGTCTACCCATATCTGGATTGAACTCATCCCGGCTGCTCCGCGTGATACGATCCGTGATACTGTTACGATCTACGCTTGTCAGCTCACTGACACCCTCGTAGATGGTATCGTTCATACGATCGATAGCACCGATGTAAGCTCGCTTACTTGGGAGACCGTATTTGAGTTGAAGGATACTGTTAAGGCGGCTATGTACGACTCGATCGTAACCTACGAGGCAGTCGTTCTGCTGGATCCGACCTTCCCGACCTTCGATGAGTTTGGCGCAATGCCGGTTATCAAACGCGGTAGCGCAATTGATGTAACGGCGGCTGATACATGGCTCAAAACGTATTTGGCTACGGCTAAGACCGATACGATCAAGGCTGTTAAGGCGATTGCTTGGCAATACAGTACGGATGGCGTTAACTTTGCGGCTGTAGATGCAACCCCGTTGTCGACCGAGCGCGTTAACATCAAGTATGTAGTTGACTTGCAGTGCAACGACCAGTTCGAGGATGTATTCAAGAACACGGTTCGCGATACCTTGGATACTACGGCTTGTAATTCGTTCGACTGGGAAACCAGATCGTATGTCAATGATACCGTTGACTCGGTTGTATTTAGCGATACCAACCTCGGTGATAGCATTGCTTATCTCTATCTGACGGTGAATAACCCGATTCAGACGAACCTTGAGCTGGTTCGTAAGTTCGGTAATCGTCTTCTGATGATCAATCGTAATGCCATCAACGCTATGCCGGGATGGGAGAATATCCTTGACTCGATCGATAGCGGTGCCGGTTATGTGAAGTGGTATAAAGAGGCTACTCCGGATGACATTCTCGTAAGTACCGACTACTACTACACCCTGCCCAGCGGCGAACCGCTGCCGGCCGGCGAGACCTACTATGCGGTTCTCGATATACCCGCTTCTGCAGGCAACTGCGGTCTCAAGGGTGAGACGGAGCACTATACCATCCCTGTCGGCGCTGGAGCTCCCGCTCTCGTTCCGTCACTCGCTAAACCGGGTGAGAACATCCAAGTCATCAACCTGAATCCGGAACTGGAGACCATTGTTCGTCTCTATACTTCCGAGGGATTGCTGCAAGCTACTTATTATGTGGCCGGTCAGGAAACCTATACGATTAAGGCTGCTGATGCACGTGGTTTCTACATGGTAGAACTCAGCAACGACGAGATGAAGTCAACCTTACGTTACATTGTTAAATAAGAATAGGAGGTAGCACAATGAAAACTATTAAATCAATTCTTGTTGTAGCCACCCTGATCTGTGCAACCGCTGTTTCGACCATGTCGGCTCAGCAGGCAGAACCCAAGCAACATACTTGGAAAGTGGCGGTAGGCGACTCCGTAATGATTAAACCTGAGTGTCAACAATACCTCACGGGTGAGAAACCCTCCACCTGGGTATATGACAAAGTACATACGGTACGTCAGTTAGGTACGAAGCGCTTCCCCGAAGGTGTTCTTCTGATGAACATCTATTCGTGGATATGCGAAGAGTGCTTGGTTCCTGTTCATCCGCGCGAGGCGCAACCCGAGCAACCGGCTGAGGAAACTCCGGTAGTGGAGCAGAAGCCTGTAGAAGAGACTCCGGTAGTGGAGCAGAAGCCTGCAGAGGAAACTCCGGTAGTGGAGCAGAAGCCTGCAGAGGAAACTCCGGTAGTGGAGCAGAAACCCGCAGAAGAGACGCCGGCTGTAGAGCCGAAACCGGCAGAGGAAGAGATCGCTGATCAAAGTGCCGTTAGCGGTGAAACAGCTAAGGGCGATTCGATTAAATCGAAGCAGAAATTCGGCGGTAAGTACGATCGCTTCACGATTGGTCTCCGCGGTGGTGCTTCGTCCTTGATGCATCATGCAGACAAGGGTAATTGGACCTGCGGTGGTGATGTAGTATTGGATCTCCAATATGCGCATTACTGGACCAAAGACGGTCGTCCTGTAGACCTCGGTTTGATCGTAGGTCTCGGCATAGGTTATATGCAGAGTGGTCTGAAAGTGGGCAACGATAGTACGTTCTTCACCAAGAGTGGTGTAGACTATACCGTTCTCGCTTCGAATATCAAAGAGACTGACCATCAGTTGCAACTCGAGGTATCGTTGATGTTCTCCTTGATCTCGGAGAAGGGAGTATTCTTCAACATCGGTCCTAAGTTCATGATTCCGGTTTATAGCCCGTACAAGCAGACTGTAGACCAGAACAATACGCATATCACTGCGTACTTCCCTAATGAAGGTATCACCGTTACCGACGAGACTGTAACCGGTAAGTATACCGGCCAGCAACCCACTACCAAGAACGGCATTCAGTTCAATGTCAATGTGATGTTGACAGCTGAGATCGGTTACGAGTGGGTACTGAAGAGCGGTAACTCCTTCGGTCTTGGCGCGTATGCAAACTACAGCGTATTCAATACCTTCAAGAATACCACCAGCACGGAAGGTCTGTTTGATTTAACGGCTCCGACCGAGACTTCTGCTGCTATTCTGGATGTACAATCCGCTACGAAGACCTATGCTGACAAACTTGGTTACTTCGATGCTGGTTTGAAGTTGGCTTACCACTTCAACTTCCCGAAGAAGCGTCAGAACAAGGATTCGCAGTTGTTCGGCAAGAAGGTAAAAAAGAACGACGGAGCTCCGCAAGAGTAAGCATATGACGATATTATGTATCGAAACTAGTACATCGGTTTGTTCGGCTGCTGTCTGCAAAGACGGCATGCCGATCAAGCAATGTATTTGCCGTGAAGGTAGCAACCATGCCCGGTTGCTACCTCGCTATATAGAGGAATTGCTCTCGTTCACGCGGGAGCAAGCCCTCGTTATAGACGCGGTGGCCCTCAGTGAAGGCCCCGGTAGTTATACCGGATTGCGTATCGGCACCAGTACAGCTAAAGGATTGTGCTATGGCTTGAATGTGCCGCTCATCCCTATTCCGACATTGGAGGTCCTCTGCGAAGCCGCTAAAGAGCAATCACCAATCACCAAAAACGAAGTTAATCGCGCCCTTGCGGCAGAGAATCACCAACCTTCCATCCTTCTCCCGATGATCGATGCCCGTCGTATGGAAGTCTATACGGTGATTAATGGCGAAACAAAGGCCATAGTGGTAGAGAATGAAGAATCAATCACCAATCACCAATCACCAATAACCAATGACACCGCGGTGTACTATTTCGGCGATGGTGCGGCAAAGTGCGCGAACGTATTCTCTCTCCCCAATTGGCACTTTATCCCCGATATCGTACCCGAAGCACAATATGTAGGTATATTAGCCGAAAATCAAAAATCACAAATCACCAATCAAAAATTGGCGTATTACGAACCATTCTACTTGAAAGAGTTTGTAGCTGCACAGAGTCATGTCAAAGGACTCAAATAAAGTGAAAGGAGAAAAGTGAAAAGTGAAAGAAAGACATATAGAGGTATAGTGAGAGGGTTGATAATCCTTTCAATTTTCAATTTTCAATTTTCAATTATATCTTGCTCGACTCAGAAAAACACATGGGCTACACGTTCGTTCCATCAAACGAAGGTGAAGTACAACATCCTCTATAATGGAAACGTGGCATACGAGGAAGGACTGAAAGCCATTCGCGATGCCAATACCGATGATTATACGCGGATTCTGAATCTGTATCCCGTATCGAACCATGATGCAGCGTCGGCCGCTGCTACTCAGATGGATAAGACCATCGAGAAATGCCGTAAATGCATTAAGTTGCATTCCATCAAAACGAAACCGAAACGTGACCCGAAAAAGGCCAACGATCCCAAATATAAAATATGGTTACAATCCGAGGAATTCAATGCCAACATGAAGTTGGCATGGATGCGACTCGGTGAAGCAGAGTTTCATAAAGCTGATTTCTTAGGCGCTGTCAGCACCTTCAATTATATCATCAATCATTATCAGAACGATCCGGATATCATCGCGCAGTGTCAGTTATGGATCGCGCGTGCATATGCCGAGATGGGATGGCAATACGAAGCAGAAGATATGCTGCAGCGTGTGCGTATTGATGCTTTGAGTCGTAAGCACGCCCGTCTCTATTCGGCGGTGAAAGCCGATGTGTTGCTCAAAGGCGAGCATTACCATGAGGCACTGCCGTTCGTGAAGATCGCCCTGCCTTATGAGAAGCGGAAGATCTATCGTCCGCGTTTCGCGTATGTCTTAGCGCAGTTATACGAACGCGAGAACAACCGCGATGAGGCTATCCAAGCCTATAAGTCCGTTGTGCGTATGGCGCCGACCAATGAGATGGAGTTTAATGCCCGTATTCGCATGGCTGAATTGGATGGAAAGAATGCGATTCGTCGTCTGAAATCCATGACGCGGCAGTCGAAATACAAAGACCGCTTGGATCAGATTTATGGTGCGATCGGAAATATCTATCTCGCTCAACCCGATACAGCCAAGGCGCTGGAGATGTACGAGAAAGCGATAGCCGAGTCTACGCAGGCCGGTACGCCCAAAGCAGCCGTCCTCGTGCGCGCAGGTGATATATATTTCGAACAACGCGTGTACGCGAAGGCGCAACCCTGTTATCGCGAAGCGGTGACCATCCTGACAGCGGATAATAAGGACTTTGATCGTATTCAGAAGCGCTCGGAGGTACTGGACGAATTGATCGTATCCTATAATCAGGCGCAACTGCAAGACTCCCTGCAGCGGCTTGGACAAATGACCGAAGAAGAGCAACGAGCCATCGTGGATCAGATCATAGCCGACTTGATAGAAGCTGAGAAGAACGACTCCATCAAACAAGTACAGGCCGCACGGGAACTGGCGCTGGACGAGGGGCCCCGAAGTGTCAATACGGCGAATATGTTAGGCGGTGGAACCCAGATAGGTGAGTGGTATTTCTATAATCCCCAACTCATCAAACAGGGACAACAAGAGTGGCGCCGTAGATGGGGAAATCGTCCGTTGGAGGATAACTGGAGACGGCAAAACAAACAAGTGATGATAGGGGATGAGTTGGGCTCTGCACCTTCTGAGGAAATGGATTCTACCATGCTGGGTGCCGATTCTATACCGGCGCGGCAGACCTTCGAAACCGACATCCACAAACCCGAATATTACCTGCAGCAGATTCCCCGTACGAAGCAGGATTATATCGTAAGCGATAGCCTCTGGCGCGAAGCAATGGTATCGCTCTATTATATCTATCGCGATAAACTGGAGGATGAAGAACTGACACAAGAGACCTTACGCCTGTTGGATGAACGCTTCCCGTTGCATCCGTCCGTAGTCGCCATTCATGAGGATGAACAGTTGCGCGCTTTACGTCATGACGAGAACTATATTGCGAAGATGCGCAAGATGTTAGCGGAGCAAGATTCCCTTTATTCCGCTACTTATACAGCCTATACAAAAGGTGACTATTCCACCGTTAAAACCAATACTAACTATGCGCAACAGGAGTTCCCGCAGAGTCGACTCATGCCGCGTTTCGTCTTCCTGAAGGCGGTTTCCGTTGCGCGTACCGAAGGACAAAAACCCTTCGCAAACGAACTACGCGCGATGGTGGAGAACTATGGCAATACCGAATTGGGAGCCATGGCGAAGGATATGTTGGCGATGATGGGACAAGGTATGGAGAGTCAGAAGGGTGGTGCCAGCGGCAGTCTCGCCGATCGACGCGGAGAGATCGAAGAAGAGCCACAAGATACTACGGTAGCAGAACAGCAGTGGAGCGAAGATCGTAAACAACCGTCTGTGGTACTGCTTATTCTGCCTACAGCTGAGGAACAAGCACTGAATGAACTGCAGTACGAAGTTGCGTTGTTTAACTTCTCGCAGTTCCTGATTCGTGATTTTGACCTGCAGAAAATGCCGGTTTGGGGAGATGGATGTGCGCTGCGAGTGAGCGGTTTCGCAGACCTCGACGAAGCAGAGTGGTGGATGGACCTTATCCAAAAGAACCCGGACATGCAGCCCGTCTTGCAAGGCATACAATTAAAGGCAGTTACCGAAGTAAATCTGCCTTTGTTGAAGTAGTCGGGAAGACGTGATTCGACAATTGCGAATCTTCGCAATAATCGACGAACTATATTAAAAAAGTTACAAAAAATGATTATTTTGCTAAAGATGATACATACCCATCCTCATAAGGTCGATTGTTGGTAACGACAGCAAATGCTTGACGGATAAGTTTGTTTGCAACAGCAATGATGGCAACCTTGCCGGATTTCCCATTTGCTTTCAAACGCTCAAAAATTTCTCTGCAAGCCGTATTAAATCTAATAGAAGAGACAGCTGCGATATACAATTGACTACGCAAATATGTATCACCATTGCGATTAATGTGACCTTTGACATTGACTGACGTACCAGATTGCTGGTAAGTGGGACACAATCCCAAGAACCGAGATATCTGTTTGGCACTACTAAAATAGGTAAACCCACCGGTAGCTATTATGAGCGCAGAAGCAATTTCATCGCCTATGCCTTTAATAGATGTAAGGAGAGCCATTTGGCGTCTAAACTCCTTGTTGGAGATGTTAGTAATCTCTTCTTCAAGTTTGGAGATTTGCTTGCGTAGAAACTTAATGGTTTGCTCCAATGCTACTTTACTGGCAGGGTCTTGTTTAGGTAGAGCAGCGAACGAATGTTGCATATTTGTCATCATCGTTAACTGTTTCTTAAGTTGCCTAAGGACAGTGCGTTTCTGCTTAAGCAGCAGAACGCTCTCTGAGGGGATCTTGTATGACGCAGGATTCATTTTTTCGCCATACAGAGCAATCAGTTTAGCATCTATCTCGTCTGTCTTAGTAGTATTAAGCATAGCACGAGCAAAGTGCTTAATCTTCTGCGGATTCTCCATACTGGCAGGAATGCCTTTTTCTTGGAGAAGATAGAGAAGAAGCATGCTGTAGTTACCAGTTGCCTCCATTACACAATGACACTCATTAGGTAGTGAGGAGATAAACTTGTGCACACCACTTGCTGTGTTCTGGAAGGACTTAGTGGTGTAACCACTCTTTGCAGGATAAGCTGCTACGAACGAATCCTTGCTAACGTCAATGCCAATATAAGTCATAGCGATACTTGATTTATTGTACTGATTGCACATCCGATACATCTGAACACTATCGTTGCAAATGCGGGATCTATGTCCCAATGAACTATCCAGTTTTTAAGATGTATAAGGGATGGGGACGAAACGTCGATTACGGTTTTAAACCACAGAGCGCTCTGCCTTATTCCATACCTTAGATGTCAAATCGGCGGCAAAGATACAAATAATTTTTGAAATATACAACAGAGCGAAGCGGCGGAGAACACGCGGGTTAGAATCCGTCTACCAAAAAGGACGGCCTAAGCCATCCTTTTAGTCGGGAAGACGTGATTCGAACACGCGACCTCCGGTCCCCCAGACCGTTGCGCTACCGGGCTGCGCCACTTCCCGTCTTTCGATTTTTCGAAAGCGGGTGCAAAATTACTACAAAATAATCAAATATGCAAGATTTTATCGAAAAAAGTAAAAAAAAATTATATTATTTTAGTTTTTAGAGGTAAAATATTGTTGTTTGCACGGTAGTGCGAACGTAATTTCGGGGGTGAGGTTGTCCCCGCAAACGGGGAAAACATAGACGGAAAGGGGCTAATCAGGCGGAGTCCGAAAGTACTACATTAATTAAAAATAATGACAAAAAAATTCTATATTGAGACCTATGGTTGCCAAATGAACGTCGCGGATAGCGAAGTCGTAGCAGCTATAATGGAAACAACCGATGCGGAACTGACGGAGCATTGGGAAGATGCCGATATCGTTCTGCTCAATACCTGCTCTATCCGTGATAACGCGGAGCAGAAAGTGGGTGCTCGTCTGCGCGAACTGAAGGCGCACATCAAAAATCAAAAATCAAAAATCTCCAATCACCAATCACCAATCACCAATCACCAATATATCATCGGTGTCATCGGCTGTATGGCGGAGCGAATGGGTCAGGAACTGATTGATGATTTCGGTGTGGATTTTGTGGCGGGACCGGATGCGTATCTTGACATCCCGAACCTCTTGGCACAGTGCGAACAGGGCCATAAAGCGATGAATGTGGAACTCAGTACCTCCGAGACCTACCGCCATATCATCCCTTCGCGTATCGGTCGCTCCATCAGCGGTTTCGTGAGCATTATGCGCGGCTGTAATAACTTCTGCTCCTATTGCGTGGTGCCTTATACCCGCGGTCGCGAACGAAGTCGTGATGTGGAGTCCATTCTCAATGAGGTGCGTGACCTGCAGGCACGCGGATACAAAGAAGTCACCCTTCTCGGTCAGAACGTCAACTCATACCGCTATATCGGTAACCCGTCACCCATAACCCATAACCTCTCCGAGGTGGACTTCGCGGACCTGCTGGAGATCGTAGCTGAGGCTGTTCCGGATATGCGTATTCGCTTTACGACTTCCCATCCGAAGGATATGTCCGATAAGACGCTCGAAGCCATCAGTCGTCATAAGAACCTCTGTAAGTTCATTCATCTGGCCGTGCAGTCAGGTTCAAATCACATTCTCAAACTGATGAATCGCAAGTACACCCGAGAGTGGTATCTGGAGCGTATTGCTGCCATTCGGCGTATCCTGCCTACGGCAGCCATCAGCACTGATATCTTCTGCGGTTTTCACGACGAGACGCTCGAAGACCATGCTGAGACCCTCTCGCTCATGAGAGAGGTGGGCTTTGACTCTGCGTTCATGTTCAAATACTCCGAACGGCCGGGTACCTATGCCCAGAAACACCTGCCCGATAACATCTCGGAGGAGGAGAAAGTGCGTCGTCTCAATGAGATCATCGCCTTACAAAACCAACTCTCGCTGGAGTCAAATCAACGGGAGATAGGCAAGACGGTAGAAGTGCTCGTAGAGGGTTTCTCCAAACGCAGCCATGATGATATGTACGGTCGAACCGAGCAATATAAGACCGTGGTCTTCCCCAGAACTGACCAGAAGATAGGCGATATCATCAATGTACGCATAAAAGAAGCCTCTGCTGCTACTTTAAGAGGCGAAATAGTATAAAATTAAAGAAATTTTGCATTTTTTTGCCAAAATGTTTGGTCATTTCAAATAAAAGCAGTACCTTTGCATCGAAAACAAAATTTTCATAGTTAAGGTTTAGGTTTAATGGCGATAGGAGGCTGTGAAGTTTCCTATCGTTTTTAAACAAAATATAAGAGGCATATGCCTCCTTTTTATATGGCTGAAGAAACGCAAAATACGACTCCGGATTTAACGGATACCGAGGAGGTTCGCAAGGCAATTATTGCGAGCGAGATTTTGAACCGAAAATATTAAATACACGTATAGAAAATGGCTGTTACCTACATGACCGAAGACGGTCTGAAGAAATTAAAAGAGGAGCTCCACGAATTGGAGACGGTAGAGCGCCCACGTGTCATTGCCGCGATAGCAGAAGCGCGTGAGAAGGGCGATTTAAGTGAGAATGCGGAGTATGACGCCGCAAAAGAAGCGCAAGGAGCACTGGAGACGAAGATCGCACAGTTGAAGTTGCGACTCATGGACGCCCGTGTACTGGACGCTACGGATATCAAAACGGATGAGGTGCAGATCCTTACGAAGGTGCGCGTGAAACAGCGCAATAATGGTCAGGAGAAGACCTTCCAGTTGGTGACCGAAGGAGAAGCCAACTTAGCAGAGGGCAAAATCTCTGTTACTACGCCTATCGCCAAAGGTCTGATGGGTAAGAAAGTAGGTGAGATTGCGCAGGTGCAAGTGCCCGCCGGTATCATCGAGTTTGAAGTATTGGAGATCACTCTCTAAATGACCAATCACCAATCACCAATTACCAATCACCAATTAGTATGACTATCTTTACGCGAATTATCAAAGGCGAGATCCCGAGCTATAAAGTAGCTGAGGATGATAAGAACTATGCCTTCTTGGATATCAATCCGCTGGTGAAAGGTCACACCTTAGTGGTACCTAAGTTAGCGGAGCCGGAAACCGATTATATCTTCGATCTGACGGACGAGCAACTCAAGAGCCTCATGACCTTTGCCAAGAAAGTGGCGAAAGGTGTCAAGGCCGCTACGGGTTGTAAGCGCGTCGGTGTAGCGGTGCTGGGTATGGAAGTGAACCACGTGCATGTGCATCTGATTCCGATGAATTCGGAGAAAGATATGCTGTGGTCTAATCCCAAACTCTCCCTCCCGGCCGAAGAGATGGCCTTCATCGCCAACTCCATCGCTGAGGCTGTTGAGAAAGCCTAAAAAAAGAAAGTCCGCCATTCGCGGACTTTTCTTTTTCAATTACCAATCACCAATTACCAATCACCAATTACCAGATGGAAACCCTTTCCTCTGGTGCTACGTACATCGGACTTTCTTCCGTAACGTTCCATGCATCGTACCAAGCGTTGATCTGCGGTAGCGCACCGTTTACACGCCATCTACCCAACGAGTGAGGATCACTCTTCGTGCGATTCAGGATCTCTTCCGGACGGATATTACCTGCCCATACGTTCGCGTAAGCCAAGAAGAAACGCTGTGCGGGCGTGAAGCCGTCACGTGTCTGCAGACGCTCTGCCTCGGGTTTCGACTCCTCGTTCAGACAAAATGCCAGATAGCTCACTTGCAGACCTCCGTGGTCCGCGATATTCTCGCCTAAAGTGAAGGCACCGTTGGCATGTACGCCCGGAGCTACTTCGATGCGATTGAAAGCCTCTTCCATCACTTTCGTGCGGGCGTCGAAGGCTTTCTTATCCTCTTCGGTCCACCAGTTAATCATATTTCCATCCTTGTCGAAATGGCATCCCTGGTCGTCGAAACCGTGCGTCATCTCATGACCGATCACCACGCCGATCGCGCCGTAGTTAAACGCATCATCGGCGTTCATGTCGAAGAACGGATATTGGAGAATTCCGGCCGGGAAACAGATCTCATTGCTGGACGGGTTGTAATAGGCATTTACCGTCTGCGGCGTCATATACCATTTGGTCTTATCCACCGGTTTGCCTAAGTAGCTGAGGCTGTACTCCTGCTCGAACTTCGCTGCACGCTGCAGGTTCGCATAATAGGTATCCTTCGCATTTACATCCAGTGCCGTATAGTCGCGCCAAGTATCGGGGTAACCGATCTTGATCGTGAAGGCATTCAGTTTCTCCAGCGCCTTCGCCTTGGTCTCTTCGCTCATCCATTCCAGGTTCTCAATACGGATACCGAGCGCTTTCTGCAAGTTCTTTACCAGCGCTAACATACGCGCTTTGTTCTCCTCCGGGAAGTACTTCTGAACGTACATCTGACCTACTGCTTCGCCCAGCGTACCGTTCACGATACCTACCGCACGTTTCCACAGCGGACTTGGCTCTTCGCGACCGGAGATCACCTTGCCGTAGAAGTCAAACGAAGCCTGATAAATCTCGCTTGTGAGATACGAAGTAGCCCCGTCGATCACCTGCCAGGTAAAGAGGGTCTTGAGGTCCTCCAGCGGTTCGTCCGCTAACATACGTCCTGCTTCTTGCAAGTGAGGAATCTGACCGATAGAGAGGCTATCCAAGGTTACACCCAGTGCCTCGAAATACTCGGTCCAATTAACCTGCGGCACCAGTTCCTGCAGTTCGGCTACACTCATCTTGTTATAGTTAGCGATCGGGTCGCGAAGCTCCACGTTGCTGTAAGCTGCCTTCGCCAGACGTGTCTCCATGCGCAATACCGTTTGTGCTTTCTCGGCGCCGTTCTCGAAACCGAAGAGACCGAACAGTTTCTCGATATACGCTACGTACGCGTTTCGGATCGCTACGGTCTGTTCGTCCTCGTCCAGGTAATACTCTTTCTCGCCTAACGAGAAGCCGGCTTGATACTCGTTCATAATGTTCATGGCGCTGTTCATCGCGTCGGCATCGACATACATCGCCCAGAGGCTGTAGTCCATCGCGGCACCGAGCGCTTTCGATAACTGCGCACGGTCGGTAATACCTTCGATCTCGGCTAAGGTTTTACGAACCGGCTCGATACCTTCCTGGTCACGACGAGCGGTGTCCATCGCGAGGTTATACATATCGCCGATCTTCTGCGCGATCGACCCCTGCGGGTGTTTCTTCGCGGCGATCTCTTGAATCAATCCGTTCACCTGCTCCAGGTTGTTTAATCCTAATTTGTCGAACGAACCGAAACGACTGTATTCCGGCGTCAGAGGGTTGGCTGCCATCCAGCCGCCACAAGCGAATTGGTAGAAGTCATTTTGCGGTACGGCCGTGGTGTCTAAGTTCGCCAGATCGATACCGGTGGTCTGTTGTTTAGTAGTGCATGCTGTTGTCATAAGTGCAAACGCTGCAAGCGTAAAAATAATTTTTTTCATATGTTGTAATGATTTTGTGTGAACTAAATCGTCTGCAAAAATACGCAAAAAATCTGAGATACACAAATATTTTTTGAAAATTCATGGAATCGTTTGCATATGTCGATTATTTTTTGTAATTTTGCACGCAAAATTGAATAATACAACGAAAAACACATACAACTATGGCAACATGTAAAAAATCGAAACACCTCAAGCTTGTTGAGCGTGATCCGTATCTGCAGCCTTACGAGGGTGCTCTTCAGGGTCGTTATGACTATGCGATGAATAAGGAGAAAGAGATCACAGGAGGTCAGCCGCTGTCCGAGTGGGCGACGGGATATCTCTATTTTGGCTTGCATCATACGCCCGAAGGATGGGTGCTGCGTGAATGGGCGCCGAACGCTACGGCGATCTATATCAAGGGCGACATGAACAACTGGAGCAAGGATGAAGCATATCGTCTGCAGCCGATCGGGAATGGTGTATGGGAGGCGAAGTTGCCGGAGAAAGCGATGGCCCATGGCCAGATGTACAAACTGCTCGTCGAGTGGAACGGCGGTTACGGAGAGCGTATCCCGTCTTATGTGCGCCGCGTCGTGCAGGACGAGCAAACGAAGATCTTCTCGGCGCAGGTTTGGAATGAACCCGAGTACCAGTGGAAGAATAGAAATCACAAATCAAAAATCACAAATCAAAAATCGCGCGAAGCGCTCTATATCTACGAGTGCCATATCGGCATGAGTTCCAAAGAGGAGAAAGTGAACTCGTACGAGGAGTTCCGTCGTGATGTGCTGCCGCGTATCGATAAGTTGGGTTATAACTGCGTGCAGATCATGGCTATCCAGGAGCACCCGTATTACGGCTCCTTCGGATACCATGTATCGAATTTCTTTGCGGCCAGCAGTCGCTTCGGTACGCCGAATGAACTCAAAGCCCTCATCGACGATGCTCACGGCAGAGGTATGCATGTCATCATGGACCTCGTGCATAGCCATGCGGTGAAGAACGAACTCGAGGGTCTCGGTAACTTCGATGGTACGGGTTATCAGTATTTCCATGACGGTGCCCGTCGTGAGCACCCGGCTTGGGATAGTCTCTGCTTCAACTACGGCAAGAACGAAGTGCTGCATTTCCTGCTCTCGAACTGTAAGTTCTGGCTCGACGAATACGACTTCGACGGATTCCGTTTCGATGGTGTGACCTCTATGATCTATCGCTCGCACGGTCTGGGCGAAGACTTCAACGGCTATCCTTCTTACTTCAACGGAAACGAAGATGGTGATGCGCTGATGTATCTGACGCTGGCCAATAAGGTGATCCACGAAGTGAAACCCGATGCCATCACGATTGCGGAGGAGATGAGCGGTATGCCGGGCCTGGCATGTCCGATAGCCGATGGCGGTGTAGGTTTCGACTATCGTCTGGCAATGGGTATTCCTGATTTCTGGATTAAGTATATCAAAGAGGTGAAGGATGAGGACTGGAAAGCCGGTCATATCTTGTTTGAAATGACGAACCGTCGTGAGGATGAGAAAACCATCTCTTATGCGGAGAGTCATGACCAGGCGCTCGTGGGCGATAAGACCATCATCTTCCGTCTCGTGGACGCCGATATGTACTGGCATTTTGAGCACGGACATTCTTCCTTCATGGCGGATCGTGGTATAGCGCTTCATAAGATGATACGCCTCATCACGGCTTCGACTATCAACGGCGGATACCTGAACTTCATGGGAAATGAGTTCGGCCATCCCGAGTGGATTGACTTCCCGCGTGAGGGGAATGGATGGAGTTATAAATATGCGCGTCGCCAGTGGGACCTCGTGGATAACCCGAACTACTTCTTCTCCGATCTTAATCGCTTTGATGAGAAGATGATCCATCTGCTCAAAAAATACCTCCTCATGCAGAACCCGACAGCGGAAGAGAAGAAATACAATATCGGTAAACACCTGCCATGGGTGATGAAATGGTGGGATAACGAGGGCGACCAGGTAGTGGCTTATTCGCGCGGTGACCTGCTGTTCATCTTCAACTGGAACGGACAGAAGTCCTTCGACGACTACGGTATCTTAGTGCCGTCCGGTAAGTACGAAGTGGTACTCAATACGGATGCGAAGGAGTTTGCCGGCTTCGGTCTGGCGGATGACAGCGTAGAGCATTTCACCAACTACGATCCGCTCTATGACAAGGACGGTAAAGGCTGGCTCAAGATGTACCTGCCGGCACGTAGCGCCGTCGTTTTAAAGAGAAGTTAAAATATAAATAGCATTTGACAATGAAAAAATTTTGGTTAATAGCGCTGGCTGCGCTAACGATAGTCGGCTGCGCAAGAAGACCGGCTCAACCGCAGGAAGAAGAGCAACCCCAAGAAGAACCGGAACAGGTAGAAGAGGTAACCATTGATAATCCCTACACCGACTTCACGGCTGTGACACCGGAGGGCGAAGAACTGTCGCTCAGTCAACTCGTCGGCAAAACCGACTTCGTGCTGGTGGACTTCTGGGCTTCGTGGTGCGGACCCTGTCGTCGTCTGATACCGGTGCTCAAAGAGATCTATGCCGGTCAGCCTCGTGAGCGTCTGCAGATCTTCAGTTGTTCGGTGGACGAAGATAAAGAGGCATGGTTAACGGCTCTGGAGCAGGAGCAGATGCCTTGGCCGCAAGCGCGTGAAGATGCGGAGCATATCTGTTCGGACCTCTACGGCGTGCAGTACATCCCCTTCACGGTCCTGATCGATAAAGAGGGACAGATCATCGCAGTTAATCCCGATGAGTCTGACCTCGAGATCATCCTTTTTATGGAATGAGAAATAAATCCTAAATTTGAAATTTTAAATTTGAAATATAAATGCGTGTAATTATTGAACCTTCGTATGACCTGCTTAGCCAGTGGGCTGCGAATTATGTGGCAAAACGTATCAACGAGTTTGATCCCAAGGAGAGCAAACCTTTCGTTCTCGGTCTCCCGACCGGCTCGTCGCCCCTCGGTATGTACAAAGCTCTGATCGAACTCAACAAAGCGGGTAAAGTGTCTTTCCGTAATGTAGTGACTTTTAATATGGACGAGTATGTCAACTTGCCCGAAGAGCACCCGGAGAGTTATCATAGCTTCATGTGGAATAACTTCTTCAGCCATATCGACATCCGCAAGGAGAACGTCAATATCCTGAACGGTAATGCAGCTGACCTCGCAGCCGAGTGTGCACGTTATGAAGAGAAAATCCGTAACATCGGTGGTATTCACCTCTTCCTCGGCGGTATCGGTCCCGATGGACATATCGCATTCAACGAACCGGGTTCGTCGCTCACCAGCCGCACCCGTAAGAAAGAGTTGACCACCGACACCATCATCGCCAACAGCCGTTTCTTCGATAACGATGTGAATAAAGTGCCCAAGACGGCTCTCACTGTAGGTGTAGGTACCGTGATGGATGCCAAAGAGGTGCTGATCATGGTGAATGGTCATAACAAAGCCCGTGCGCTGCAACACGCCATCGAAGAGCCCGTCAGCCATATGTGGACCGTCTCGATGCTGCAGATGCACCAGCATGGTATCATCGTTTGCGACGAGGCTGCTTGCGATGAACTGAAAGTAGGTACGTTCAAGTACTTTAAAGACATCGAGCGCAATAACCTCGATCCGAAGACCCTCCTCTGAATACTGAAAGCTGAATACTGAATACTGAATGTTAGAGATTTATAATTCATTAACACGATTCAAAGAAACCTTCAAGCCGCTGCATGAGGGTCATGTGGGCATGTATGTCTGCGGACCGACGGTGTACGGCGATGCCCATCTGGGGCATGCCCGTCCGGCTATCACCTTTGATGTCCTCTATCGCTATCTGATGCATCTTGGCTATAAGGTGCGTTATGTACGTAACATCACCGATGTGGGTCACCTTGAGCACGATGCGGATGAAGGCGAAGATAAGATTGCTAAGAAAGCCCGTCTCGAGCAACTCGAGCCGATGGAGGTGGTGCAGTATTATACCAACCGCTACCATCGTGATATGGCGGCGCTTAACGTGCTGCCGCCGTCTATTGAGCCCCATGCTTCGGGCCATATCATCGAGCAGATCGCCTTCGTGCAGAAGATCCTCGATAAGGGTTACGCTTATGTCTCCAATGGCTCCGTTTATATGGACGTCGAGAAATATGCGAAAGACTATCCGTATGGTAAATTATCCGGTCGTAACCTGAATGATATCATCGCGGAGACGCGTGAACTGGATGGTCAGGCGGAGAAGAAACACAGTTATGATTTCGCCCTTTGGAAGAAAGCTTCGCCGGAGCATATCATGCATTGGCCTTCACCATGGTCTGAAGGTTTTCCGGGCTGGCATATGGAGTGCTCTACCATGGGTACGAAATACCTCGGTGAGCAGTTCGATATCCACGGCGGTGGTCTGGATCTCATCTTCCCGCATCACGAGGCGGAGATCGCGCAGAGTTGTGCGGCCCTCGGGAAAGAGAGCGTGCATTACTGGATGCATAATAACATGATCACCATCGCGGGCAAGAAGATGGGTAAGTCCTATAATAACTTCATCACCCTCGAGCAGTTCTTCGCCGGCAACCACCCGCTGCTCTCGAAGCCGTTCGGACCGATGGTTATTCGTTTCTTCATCCTCCAGGCGCATTACCGCTCTACCGTGGACTTCTCTTCCGAAGCACTCGAGGCTGCGGAGAAAGGCTTCCAACGTCTGCAGGAAGCGTATGCACGTCTGCTGAAACTGCAGGCAGGCAAAGAGACCACCGTCGAAGTGGCCGGTATCCGTCAGCGCTGCCAAGAAGCCATGGACGACGATCTCAATACACCGTTCGTTATTGCCGCCCTCTTCGATAGTGCGCGCGCGATTAATACGGTATGGGACGGAAAGGGTACCATCTCGGAAACCGACCTCAACGAACTGCGTGCGGTATGGAAGACCTACGCCATCGATATCTTAGGTTTGCGTCTGGAAGAGCAGTCTGCCGATGAAGGAAAACAACAAGCTTTCAACGGTGCTATCGACCTGCTGCTCGGAATCCGTCTGCAGGCGAAGCAGAATAAGGACTGGGCTACGTCCGATAAGATCCGTAATGAACTGACCGCACTGGGTTTCCAGATCAAAGATACCAAAGATGGATTTGAGTGGTCGATTTAAATGCGTGTTAGGCTTGCTATGCGTGCTGCTCTTCATGGGCTGCGCGCATCGGCAAACGGAACAGCAGACGGTCGTCGAGGATAACTTGGTTAGCTATCCCGGACGGACGTTTAACTACAAGCTGAAGTTCAACGACCTGCAGTCCAAGCAGCATGCAGTGGCCTCGGCTATCGGCCTACCGCGGCCGCCGAAAGATCGGGCAGATGCCGCTTCGATGCGAAAGAGACTGGTGGAGGTGATGACGAACGCGAATTATATCGTCGATAGTCTGACCCACTCGGTGCCGTATCTGATCCCTTCGGCGAAACGCGAACTGGACTCCATCGGAGTGGAGTGGGCGGATATATTGCAGCGGAATAACTTACCGCATTACCGCTTCTACGTCACCTCGGTACTGCGCACCCAAGAGGACATCAAATACCTGCAACACAGCGGGAATATCAATTCCACCACGCAGAGCTGTCATTGTTACGGTACCACTTTTGACCTCGCGTATATGCGTTATGAGAAAGTAACACGCACGCGCGATTATATGCATGAAGATAACCTCAAACTGGTGTTGGGCCAAGTGCTGCTCAATCATCAGCGGGCAGGGAAGATATTCGTCAAATATGAAGCAAAGCAATCCTGCTTTCATATCACGGTAAGACATTAATTAACCAGCATCATGGAAACACTCATTTCTGTTATCGGAGGAGCGAATGTAGACCTGTCGGCTACCTTGTACGATGCGTTTATTGCTGCGGACTCTAATCCCGGACATATTGACATCGGCTATGGCGGAGTGGCGCGGAATATCGCGCATAACTTAGCCCTGCTCGGAGCGAGAACACAATTGCTCACCATCTTCGGCGGAGACCTCTTCGGCGGATTACTCCATGATTATTGTAAGCAGCAAGGGATGGATGTTCATCTTTCGGAGCGCGAGAACGCCTTGCGTTCCGGCGTATACCTGTGTATCAACAACCATGGCGGTGAGATGATCGCGGCGGTAGCAGATACCGAATGTATACGCGCTATTACACCGGAGTGGCTGAGCAAACGAAGCGGGGAGATTAACTTATCCGATTTCGTAGTAGCCGATACAAATATCAGCGAAGATGCCATCCGATGGTTGATGGAGAATGTGACGGCGCCGCTGTTTATTGACGGCGTGAGTACCACCAAAGCGCATCGGGTAGTGAATGCCCTGCGAAACTCCAAGTTACCCTACCTCCATTCTCTCAAACTGAATCTCAAAGAAGCGCTGGCTGTAACAGAAACGGCCACCTATGCACAGGCTGCACAGGAGTTGCTCAACATGGGTGTCGCGCAAGTCTATATCACCTTAGGTGCCGAAGGTGTCTATTGCCGTAATGCCGCCGAAGAATGGCTCTTTCCGGCCCTACCGGGTGAAGTGGTGAACACCACCGGTGCGGGGGATGCCTTCCTGGCCGGAGTCGTCTATGCCTACACCAAGAATATTCCTTTCCCCAAGACCGCGCAATACGGACTGATGGCTGCTCGGGCTACTCTCATGAGTCCCAAACCCGTCAATCCCGACATCGCTAATATCCTTTTATAAATCAAAAATCAAAAATCAAAAATCAAAAATCATAAATCACAAATGAATAAATACCTTTCTATCTCTCCGGAAGTGCAAGCTGCATTAGAAGCCGGAAAACCCGTAGTGGCTTTGGAGTCCACTATCATCAGTCATGGAATGCCCTATCCGCAGAACGTTGAGACTGCTTTGCGCGTGGAGCAAACGATACGCGATAACGGAGCCGTACCGGCTACAATAGCTATCATCGGTGGTAAACTCAAAGCCGGATGTACGCCGGAGGAGATTGAATACCTCGGTAAAAAAGGTCAGGCCGTCATCAAAGCTTCCCGTCGTGACTTACCGGTTCTCTTGGCGCGTAAGGAAGATGGTGCGACGACCGTTACCACGACCATGATGATCGCTGCTATGGCAGGCATCAAAGTGTTTGCTACCGGAGGTATCGGTGGTGTGCACCGCGGTGCGCAACAGACCTTCGATATCTCGGCTGACCTCGAGGAGTTGGCGCAGACACCCGTCATGGTCGTATGTGCCGGAGCAAAGTCGATCCTGGACCTCGGTCTGACCTTAGAGTATCTCGAGACCAAGGGGGTACCTGTGATCGGTTTCGGTACCGAAGAACTGCCGGCTTTCTATACCCGTCATAGCGGTTTCAACGTGGACTATCGCATCGATACGCCGGAAGAACTGGCGGCGGCTTTCCAGGCTAAACTGGACTGTGGTTTGAAGGGCGGTATGTTGGTGACGAACCCGATCCCGGAGCAGTTCTCCATGCCGAAAGAGACCATCGACCGGGCTATTGAGCAAGCCCTCAAAGAGATGGAGAAAGCCGGAGTACACGGAAAACAATGTACGCCGTTCCTGCTGGCGAAAGTGAAAGATCTGACCGGAGGTGACAGCCTCGAGGCAAATATCCAGTTAGTGCTCAATAACGCCCGTCTGGCTGCCCGCACCGCGGCATGTCTCAAATAAAAAAATCGATTGTTATGAAAAAGATTCATTTACTGGCCCTTGCGGCTGTGGCCCTCTTCGCGGCAGCTTGTTCGCAACCGGTCAAAGAAGTGCGTTCGGCTACTACGCAGGCCATTAAGGTGGACACTACCTTGGATGCTATCCAAGATGAGGCCTATATCGAGTACCTCGCGCCCACGCGTGCAGAGCTGGATAAGATCATGGATGTGCAGTTAGGTTACGCGCCGCAAGATATGTGGGTGGGCTCGCCGGAGTGCCCGATGCTGAACTGGGCTACCGATGCCTTATGGGAGGCGGCGAAGAAAGTGTATCCGGGTACCGTGGATATCGCGATCGTCAACATGGGCGGTATGCGCTGCTCTTGGGTAAAGGGTCCCATCACGCGTGGTGATGTGTTTGACCTCATGCCGTTCGAGAACGAACTGGTGGTGCTGACGCTCAAGGGCTGCGATGTGATCGATCTCTGCGAGTCCTTCGCCCGTTATGGAGCGCAGGGTGTAGCCGGTATGCGCGTGACGATCATCGATGGCAAACTGGCCGATGTGACGGTAGCCGGTAAGGCCGTGAATCCGAAAGCCGACTATACCATCGCTACCAGCGATTATCTATCCGGCGGAACGGACCACATGACCGCTCTGACGCGGGCCGTGGACTGTTGGAAAAGCGAACAAAAGATACGTGATTTATACGAGCAAGCCGTCTTGGAGCAAGATACTCTCCGTGTCGCTCTGGATGGTCGCATGACGATTAAGCCATAAGGGCAAGTTATGCGCCACATGCCCGATCGGGGCGTTGAAAAGAACGGGGTAGTCGTAGTCTGCGACTACCTCTTTTATTGTCTCATACACCGACTGCTGCATGAGCGGATCATCCTCGCAGTCGCTGAACTGACCTACCACCAGTCCACTCAGGTGCGCTAACACCCCACTCATGCGAAGGTTGCGCATCATGCGGTCGATATGATAATGCCGCTCGCCGATGTCCTCGATCAAAAGGATAGGTTTCTGAATACTGAATACTGACTGCTGAAGACTAAACGGAGTGCCTTGAAGGCCATAGAGTACCGATAAATTACCACCCACAATAGGTGCACAGGCGTGTCCGGGATTATTGAGCGGATGAGTAGCCCAACGGTATTCCACGGCTTCGCCGGCTAAGAGTTGGCGCAGCGCCACGAGCGGTTCGCTGTCTTCCGGTAAGGTAGCGATATGTTTGCACATGATGCCGTGTACGGACGATTGATTGCTGAAGGCCGACAACTGATGCAGCGCCGTGATGTCGCTGAAGCCGATGATGGGTTTGGTGATAGCCGGTACGCGATCGATGATACGTTGTAATCCGTATCCGCCGCGTGCACAAAGGATGATATCTACCGTCGGGTCGTTGATCGCCTCGATGAGGTCGGACAGACGTTCCTCGTCCGTACCCGCAAAACGTCCCCAACTGCTACGCGCATGTTTTCCTTCGCTTACCGCGAAACCCCATGCACGAAGACGAGCACTTGCCCCGTCAATATAAACGGGATCAATAACCCCCGATGGCGATATAATCCTAATTTGCTTCACCTTTCACCTTTCACCTTTCACCTTTCACCTTTCACCTTTCACCTTTCACCTTTCACCTTTCACCTTTCAACTATACACCTTAAATTCTATCCAGTTAACCAAGCGTTTCGGCAGCAGTCGCTCCAAGAAGCATAGCACGCGATAACTGAATCCGCCGATATATTGCGGTCTCGGGCTGCGACTGGTAGCGATGCGGTAGAAGAGCTTCGCCATCTGAATCGGTTTCATACCGCCGCGTTCATCGCGTTCCATCGTCGTGATGGCTTTGTTGGCGTGCGAATAGACCTCTTCTCCGGCCGAGGACTTATCCCGCGCATCGGTGAAACCGGTGCTGACATCACCCGGCATCATCACGCTCACAGAGATACCGAACTCCTGCACCTCATTCGCCAGCGCCAATGCGAACGCGTTGATAGCGGCTTTGCTGGCGGAGTAGAAGGACTGATAGGGTACGGCAAGAATAGCAGCTACAGAACTCGTGTAGATGATACGTCCGCAACGTTGTTGACGTAACTGCGGCAGTACCGCTTGTGTGAAACGCACGGCACCCATGAAGTTCACATCCATCTGATGCTCTGCGTCCTTTATATCCGTGAACTCGATCGGACCCGAGATACCGTAACCGGCATTGGAAATAACCACATCGATCGTGTCGGTCTGCTTCAGCACCTCCTCAATAGCCTTCTTGCAACTCTCCTCCGAGCATACATCACAAAAGATATGCACGATTTCGCCTGCATCTTTGAGCGTAGCGGTCTTTCGACTTTCTACTTTCGCCTCTTCTCCTCCGTGTCGGCTCAATTCAAAAACGCGCCAGCCACGCTCCGCAAAGAGCATGGCTGTTGCTTTCCCTATTCCCGAACTACCGCCGGTAATGATTACTGTTTGCATCAATTGTCAACTATCAATTATCAATTGTCAACTATCAACTGTCAACTGTCAACTATCACATCTGCGGCGCTCCTTCGCGCAGAACACGTGCGATGATCTCTACGGCCTCATCGATGATCGGCTCCGTATGGGTAGCCATCAACGTGGTACGCAGCAGACATTCGCCTTCTACGCAAGCCGGGGCGATAACGGGGTTCACATACACGCCCTCTTCGAACATCTTCTTGCCGAAATACAGGGTATCCAGCGTCTTGTAGGTGAAGATCGGAACGATAGGCGTCGGTGCCTCGATGATCTTCACGCCGTTCGCCAGCAGTTGCTTCTGGAAATACTTGGCGATATTCATCAGACGCTCCGGACGTTTCGGGTCCAGAATCAACTGATGCAGCGCCTCCAGCGCGGTAGCAGCGGAACAAGGCGTGATAGAAGCCGAGAAGATGAACGGACGGCTTACGTGACGTAACCAATCCGCTACGCGGTGACTCGTCAACATACATCCGCCGATACTTGCCAACGACTTCGAGAAGGTCAACATCGTGATGTCCACTTTGTCGGTCAGGCCGAAGTGAGCCGCTGTACCGCGACCACCGGGGCCGAGCACACCGAAGCCGTGAGCATCATCCACCATCACGCGCGCTCCGTATTTCTCCGCCAAAGCACAGATCTCCGGCAGTTTGCAGATATCGCCGCGCATCGAGAACACACCGTCCGTGACGATTAACTTACCGGCGTTCTCGGGGATGGACTTCAGTTGACGCTCCAGATCAAGCATATCGCTGTGACGATAACGGAGCACCTTCGCATAACTTAGACGGCAAGCGTCATAGATAGAGGCGTGGTTCTCGCGGTCGTTCAGGATATAATCGTCCTTACCGCAGATGGCGGAGATGATAGCGAGGTTGGTCTGGAAACCCGTCGAGACGGTCATACACTCCTCGTAACCCGTGAACTCCGCGATCTCTTTCTCGAGTTGCAGGTGCAGGTCCAGCGTACCGTTCAGGAAACGGCTACCGCTCACCCCCGTGCCGTATTTGTCGAGCGCAGCGTGACCGGCTTTGATAACCGCCTCGTTCTCCGTGAAGCCGAGGTAGTTGTTCGAACCTAACATGATCACGCGGTGATTCTCCATCTGCACCACCGGGGCTTGACGGCTCTCCAACTCGTGGAAGTAAGGATAGATACCTAATTTGCGAACATACTTGAGGGTCTCAAAATGGTCGCATTTTTCAAATAGATCCATGTGTTTAATGATTAATGAATAATGAATATCCCGTTGCGACATTTGCTATTCCGCGAAATATTCATTATTCATTGTTAATTATTCATTAAAGGACATTCAGCTCCTTTAAAATCGCTGTCGTTTTACGAACGGCTGCTTCGCTCTCGCGGAGTTTAGCATCCTCCTCTTTGGAGAGGTTGAGCTCCAGGATCTTCTCAATACCGTTCTTACCGATGATACAAGGAACACCGATGGTGATATCCTTCATGCCGTACTCGCCTTCGAGGGCTGCGGAGCAAGGAATCATCTTCTTCTGGTCCTTGATGATCGCCTCTGCAACAGAAGCAGCAGCTGCACCCGGAGCCATCCATGCGCTCGTACCGAGCAGACCGGTCAGAGTAGCACCACCTACCATCGTAGCTTTCACTACCTCTTCGATCTCCTCTGCGCTCAGGAACTCACGTACGCTGATGCCCTTATAGGTAGCGAAACTGGTCAAAGGAATCATCGTCGTATCGCCGTGACCACCGATAACGAAACCGTCTACATCGTTGGCATTGCATTTCAGGGCCTTGCTCAGGTTGTATTTGAAGCGAGCGCTATCGAGCGCACCACCCATACCAATCACGCGGTTACGCGGCAGACCGAGAGCGTGCAGCGTCAGATATGCCATGGTGTCCATCGGGTTCGATACTACAATCAGAATGGCATTCGGACTGTATGTCAACACCTGATTGCAAACGCTCTTGACGATACCTGCGTTCACACCGATCAACTCCTCACGCGTCATACCCGGTTTGCGGGGAAGACCGGAAGTGATGATAACAACATCCGAATCAGCTGTCTTGCTGTAGTCATTCGTAACACCCTCAACGACGGTGTCAAAGCCCATCAGCTGAGCGGTTTGCATGATATCCATGGCTTTACCCTCGGCAAAACCCTCTTTGATATCGATCAGACATACTTCATTAGCCACCTCATTTACGGCCAATACATTAGCGCACGTAGCACCTACGTTACCTGCGCCCACAACAGTTACTTTGCTCATAATGTAAATATTTTATATGTTAATTATTCAAAATAGCCCGCAAAGATACTCATTTTTTTGTATATATACAAATTTTTCCCCCAAAAAGTGATTTTTTTATGATTTTTTTATAAGTAGAAATAGCTTTTTACGGTTGTGGCGCCATCTTTGTTCGTTAGCCCGGATGTCATCCGGTGTCTTTTTGCTCAAAAAAATAGGGTGTTTATTTGCACAAGTCAAATTTTTTGTATAATTTTGCACGGTCTTTCACTTTGTGGGAGTGTGGATCAGTAATTTTGCAGCCGAAAATCGTAACGCACATGGAAACAAAGAAGAAACTAAAATCGTCAACTGCCTATCTATTTAACTGCTATATCTGGCTGTTGAACACGATCGTGCGCGGTCCTATTTCACGCGCCGCGATAGACGAGAAGTGGGCGCACGCCAACGCCAACGAGTACAAGCAGGACTATCTTCCTGAGAGTAATTTCCATCGTTGGAAAGATACAATAGAGTCGCTCTTTGATGTCAAAATTAAGTGCAATGGGAACAACGAGTATTACATTGAGGAGGCAGCCGACTTGCGTGATGCAGATCTGCGCGGTCGCCTATTAAACCTTATGTCTATGGATAGTCTGCTTAAGGACAGCAAAGAATTATCCGACCAAATTCTGTTTGAACCTGTACCGTCCGGAGAAAAGTTCCTTGCGCCCATCATCGAAGCTATGCGCGATAAATGCGTGCTGCAAATGACCTATCAAGGCTTCGGCAAACCACGTCCACATACCTTCCCGATTGAGCCATATTGTCTCAAGATGTTCAAGCAACGTTGGTACGTATTGGCATACTCTCCCGGTATAGATCAAACGTATTTGTATTCGCTTGACCGCATCCATGCCATTGAACTGACTACGCAGAAATATAAGTTGCCCAAAGGCTTCAATGCGGAAGCGTATTTCAAAAATGCTTATGGTACGGCTGATTTAAATTATGAACCGGTGGAAGTTAAAATATCCATTTCAGCTAAGCAAGCACCTTATTTGCGTTCCTTGCCGTTGCACAAATCGCAAGAAGAAATCGAGACGAACGAGGAGTATTCTATCTTTAGATATTTCATCATTCCAAGCTATGACTTTAAGCAGGAATTGTACAAATACGGCTCCGATGTTGAGGTGCTTGCTCCGGAGTCAATGAGAAATGAGTTCGCCGAAGATGCGGAAAAAACGAGTAATATGTATAACCGCTAAATAATTATTATAATTATGGATTATGTAAAAAGGAATGAAGACATCCTTGAAGAATGGAGAGAAAAATTTATTAAAGCACAAGAGGCATTACATTGCGAAATGGAAAAGTTGGCGCGAATTAAAGGATTGTCCTCAAAAGTCCTTGCTCCCATTTATGATGGTGTCTCAGATGTAGAAGCATATATAAAATCTTCTCCCAAAATCATGTGGGTATTAAAAGAACCATATGATGACTTTGATAAAGAAGATAAACCAATCGGTGGAGGTTATATTCTAATGGATGACCTAAAAGAGAATCGAAATTCTCAATTGGGAACAATGCCATTAACTATCCAACGGATAATATACACCATATATGGAATATTCACAGGATACGAATATGATGATATGGGTTGGTATTATGAGCCTGATACTTACAAATATTTGTTCCAAATCGCCTATATCAATCTTAGTAAAATGCCTGGAGGGACAAAGTCTGGAAGCATGACAACTAAATATCAAATTTGGAGAGACATCGTTCTTAAACAATTTGATTTATATAAACCGGATGTGATGATATTTGGTCATACATTTCAAGATGTCAAGGATGACCTTGGTATTGAAGACAAGGATTTAATATTGACAGGTAATGGATGGGTTGATATCTATCGCAAGGATAACCGCCTATACGTTGATGCATATCATCCTGGAATTCCGGGAAGTAATAGAATGTATGTAAATACTATTGCAAAAAATGTTAGACAACTTCTAAATTTATAATACAACTATGGCACTTTGGAGAATTTCAGTTAAGAGCAGCGGAACCGTTAACGGAATCCGCTTGGAGAAAGGGATGTTCGTAGAAATGCCCACTCCCGTAACAATGTCTGACCCATTAAGATCAAACGTCACCGAGAACAAACCCAAGATCAACAATTTGTTCGTCAGCAAGTACGGCGTTGACCTTCTGAAAGCCGGTTTGATCTCACCGAGCCATCTTCAGTCAGAAAAAATCTCGTAAAAATCATCCTCATCCACTTTGTGGGAGTTTGGTGTTGTAATTTTGCAGCGTGATTCGTTTGGGTCACGCTGCATTATTATAATAATCAAATTAACAAGTTATGAGAAAAGTTATTCTTTTTGGTCTGCTGCTCTGCATGGGAGTTGCAACCGCATTTGGACAAAAGTCCTCCGTTCAGGTCTTTGGTGTTCCGTTCGGGAGCACCTATGACGAGTTCTTAACCGCTTTTAGCGAAAAGGGCTTTACCGGGAAAACGTACATCTATGAAGGAGGAAGTGATGTTGAAGTTAGTGGCATTTATGGCACTTTCATGACATATCCTTGCTACATTGAAATGCGCGCTACCAAACTAACCCACACTGTCTACAAAATCAAGATCACGTTCTCTCTCCTTAAGCAGTACAAGGACATTCCGGGAATGGAACAATGCCGTGCTATCATTTCCCGCATTGAAGAGAAGTACGGCAAGACGACCTTGATTCAACGGACACACGGCAGACCTGTTGTGCAAGATTTGGAAGACAGTAGTGCGGCTATTTGGCATTTGGACGACAATATCGAATTGGAGATGTTCTATCGCGGTTGGGATGATTGCAAAATAACGTACGGCGGAACAGAAGCACTCGGTGGTTTGTACCAAAAAGAGGTGGACCAATTCAACAAACAAAAGGCGCTTGAGATACAAAATCAACTATCAGGTAGCGATTTTTGATAAAAATTTTACCCTCTTTCACTTTGTAAACGAGTGAAGCAGTAATTTTGCAGCGTGATTCGAAAGTCACGCTGTATTTTTTTTATATTGAAAGATTATGACACCACAAGAAATCAACGACCAGCTTGAATTGCTGCGTCTTAAAGAACTCTTTATGTCGGATATTAAGATCCGAAGTAAAATGGCTCTTCTCCTTAGTGACGAATGTGCCGCAGAAGTCCCGCCTTATCAGGAGTTTTGCGAACTCACACATTGCACGCCGGAGATAGCCACAATGCTCACAAAAGTCTCGCTTTACGATGTGATTCTCACTCGAAAAGAAATCGCTGCTGAACGAAAACGATTAGAAAAGATGAAACAATGATACACTACAATGACAAATATCTTCGATATATAGAATGGGAGATACGGACTACTCATGATAATAGAATGGATATTGAGGATTATACCCAATGTGAGTGTTTACTTGAATTGCGCCAAGATATTCTTAATGAGCAAGTGTTGGCAAACCAAAAATGTCTTATACAGGATATTATAGCCTTTAATGATGCTCTGTATCTCGCTTTGCAAAAGATGTATGATCATGCGCATGAACTATACTCTCGAATGTCCGCATTTCAGCCAAATGTGGAATTAGTAGCCAATTGTTTTTTGTCAAAAGAGTATCCTTCTCTTCACCCATTTCAAAATGATAGCAGACAAGAATTATGGGAGGCTTTGTGTGATACCGGTTGGAACTCATTGTATGATACCGGTGTGACGCGCAGTTTATACCTTCCTAACGATATAGACATGTCGTTCGAAGAGTTTATAGGCATGGATTGCAAGCCAGATAATTGGAATGAGCGGTTGGATCAAAAGCTCACAAAGGACTTGCATCTCATCAACGCCTTCCATAATCTCTTCGACCATACCAACTTTGCACTAACAGATTTTATCTTTGTCCGCGAATTTGTTGAAGAAATAACTATAAAAATCGAGGAAACTCATTCTTTTGAACTATGCTGAAAAGAAAAACCAAAATAAAAGGACACGCAACGGGTATTGAGCAAATTGACCAAACTTGGAGCGGTTTGAAAGACGGAGACTTGTATTGCTTCTGTTGCACTTCCCACGTGGACAAGCATAATCTTTTGGCAAAGGTTATTGTCGGTCTGGCAAGCAGAGAAATGAGTGTGGTCATTTTCACGCTCGATTGCTCTCATCGTGATATGTATAAACGGTTAATCGAAGTGATCCAGAATTTTGACACTTCGCTTTCCGGAATAGACCCTTTGCAACGTGCTTTTGAAGCGAACGAAAAGTTTGGTTCATATGCCATTTGGATAGAAGACACGTCTACCTTGAGTTATGATACAATGAGCGACAGGCTTCAAACTCTTTGTTATTTAAACAAGAACGCTGTGGAGTGCATAATCATTGATAATATCTTGAGTATGGAAACGGATTTTCATTCCCCATCAAAAGAAATGACGTTGGAAGCTAACTTGTATTTGCTCAAGATGATTGCTAAGGAGTATAATATTCCTATCATTGCTTCAATAAGTTATGATAAGCTTTATCTGGATAAGATTTTGGAGTCCAGCCATATTGACAAAACAATGATTGTTAAAACATCTGACGACAATATCGATGATACTCTAAACTCACTCTATTCCACCATCACAGTACCCCAAAGTGATTTTGCAAACAATCTCTTTGAATCGGTCTTATCTGTGGTCGTAGCGTAATCCCAAAGAAATAGATTTCGGGCGCATTTTTTTGCGCCCGTTTTCTTTTCGTTAATTAGCCCGGAATCGTATTCCGGTCAGGTTTCGTCCATTGTCCCGGATGCCATCCGGTGTCCTTTGTCCATTAGCCCGGCATTGGATGCCGGTTTCGTCCGTTGATTCGGGATCGTATCCCGCCTATTTTGCATCTCGGTCGCCTTTTTGTGGCCGTTTTCTTTCTTCCATTCCGGCGGATTTTGCATAAAAAGACTAAAATTCCGCTGATTAAGCACTTTTTATTTGCTGGTTTCAAATATTTTATGTACCTTTGCACCCACATTTAGCATGGTACTTTTTTGAACAAACACAAACAATAATGTACCATGCCTCCATATATAGCATGGTACTTTTTTGACCAAATTCAAGCAATAATGTACCATGCTTTAATAAGAAACATACCAAACACACATAAAGATGAACACGGCAAAAGGAAATGAGGAGCGCGTCAAGAAGTTAGTATTGACGATCGGCAAAGCATCGCTCCCAAGACGGCAACTGGTAGCTGAGATGGGACTGATGCAGGGCTCCCGTCATATCTTCCGCAATAATTATCTTAAACCCGCCTGTGAAATGGGGCTGGTCGAGAAGAAATTTGGCAATGTGCCTACTAAACCCGAACAGACATATCGCCTTACAGCCAAAGGACTAGCGTTCTGGGAGATATTGACGAAACCCCACACCCCAAAAGAAGAAAAGGCCAAGCCCTGTTCGAATAACCAAGTCGACTGCCCTTGTGCAAAGGAAGGCTGTCCGCGACATGGCAAGTGCAACGAGTGCGTTGCGCACCATAAAGCTTCTGCCGCACACGCTTCCTCCAACCATCTCCCCAAACTCCCTGCCTGCCTAAGAGGCATCGCATGGCAAGCATAGCTTGTATTATTTCCCGTCCGCCTTGTATTACCTTTTATCAACTCGCCTATATTAATCTTCTTGACCCCACACATAGCATGGTACTTTTTTGAGAAAAATTAGGTAAAAATGTACCATGCTATAATAAGAAAGCGTTCAGAGAAAGTGGAGCTTCATTTTTCGTTAGAAGCCATTCTTATATAAGTGTAGAATTTTTTTTCGTCAAAATCTTGCCCATATCATTTTTTTGTTGTACCTTTGCACTCGGAATGAACCCATCTGTTCCCTGTCGTAATAGCCGCGTAAGACCCGCGTAAGGGTCAGGTAAGGGTCATGTAAGACTAATGTCGTATCCCGCACCTACCTATAATATACTTTGTATATTATTCCGTGATTTTGAATTTTTAAGTGTAAAATACAGTAATGAACTGCAAAATTCACCCTGTTTTATACCGTTTTTACCTCCGCTTGAAGGATACTCTCGGAGCCGAAATAGTGCATCGCCGAAAACGCACGTCGCGCATGGCGATTGAGGTTATTTTCTATAGCGAAGAATACTTGATAACTACAGGGCGTCTCAATACTTTGCCAGAGGCGGAAAAATGCGGTTTTTGGGTTATTTGTAGACCGCAAACAAAGGCCGGTCGCACCTGCTATAAAGAGCATCGGGTGTACCAACTTTTTCTCTCGCCCGTCCATCCTAAAAAATGGCGTGTGCCGGTACAACATATCACGCCTTTGCGAGCCGCTTCCGACAAGGCGGAAACTGCCCAAAAACGCGTCAAAATGGCATAAAATCATAAACTCTAAAAACTATGCAAACTATGCAAGAATACGAGATTATATCGGAGCGGCAGGAGGCGGTGCTGCGGTATCTGGAAGGGCATGGAATTCCGTTCACGACGTATAACCACCCGGAGGGGAAGACGATAGAGGAGGCAAAGCGATGGTGGCACGACGACGGGAGTGTGCATTGTAAGAACATCTTCATGCGCAATCACAAGGGAGATCAGCATTACCTGATTTGTTTCCCGTGCGACTACGATTTGGCGATTCATGACATCGAGCATTGGTTGAAGGAGGTGTTGGTGTCGCAGGGGCAGAAAGCACCCGGGAAACTGTCGTTCGCTTCGCCCGAACGGATGATGCGTTATCTGGGTCTTGAACCCGGTAGCGTCAGTCCTTTTGGGCTGATTAACGATACGGAGCATCATGTGATCCTGTTCCTTGACAGCCGTCTGAAAGACGCCGCATCGCTTAGTTTTCATCCGAATGACTGTCGAGGCACGGTGGTGATAGACCAAGCCGCTTTTCAGCAGTATCTCTCTGCGGTCGGCAATAAGGTCGAATACATCCAAACGACCTAAAAACGCCTAAAATGGCGTAAAAAAGCAAAAAAAATGCAGAAAAGTGGCATGCACTATTGTGTATGTCAATTTTTTTTCGTATCTTTGCAGCCGATTTGTACGCGCATGCGCGTTTTCGCTATGTGTGCGTGTGCATATTTTTAATAGTTGAAAGTTGAAAGTTGAAAGTTGAAAGTTAAAAGTTGATAAAGCGAATATAATAACATCAAAAATAAAATGGAAGAACAACAAGAAAAGTATGATGGATCGAGTATTCAAGTGCTCGAGGGATTAGAGGCGGTGCGTAAACGTCCGGCGATGTATATCGGCGATATATCGCTTAAAGGTCTGCACCACCTTGTTTATGAGGTAGTGGACAACTCCATTGATGAAGCGCTGGCGGGTTTCTGCGATGAGATAGCCGTGCACATCAACGAGGATAATTCCATCACCGTTCAGGATAACGGTCGTGGTATTCCGGTAGATATGCATCCGAAGGAGCATAAATCGGCGCTCGAAGTCGTTATGACGGTGCTCCACGCCGGTGGTAAGTTCAACAAGGATAGTTACAAGGTATCCGGTGGTCTCCACGGTGTAGGTGTGAGTTGTGTGAATGCGCTCTCGAAGAAGATGCACGTAGAGGTATATCGTCAGGGTGCGATCCACAGCCAGGATTACGAGAAGGGTAAGCCGCTGGCTCCGGTGCATACGATCACAGAGGCGGAGGCTACCGGTAACTGGGAGCAGCGTAAGACCGGTACGTTCGTGCAGTTCTGGCCGGACGATACGATCTTTACCGAGACCGTTTACCACTGGGATATCCTCGCGAACCGTATGCGTGAGTTGGCGTTCCTGAATGCCGGTATCAAGATCGTGCTGAAGGACAAGCGAGTTAAAGACGCAGAGGGTAACTGCAAGAAAGAGGTGTTCTACTCGGAGAAGGGTCTGAGTGAGTTCGTGCGTTATATCGACGGTACCCGTACGCCGCTGATCTCGGAGGTCATTCACCTCAATACCGAGAAATACGGTACGCCGGTAGAGGTGGCGATGATCTACAACACCGATTTCAACGAGAACGTACACTCCTACGTCAATAACATCAATACCATCGAGGGTGGTACCCACGTAGCCGGTTTCCGTGCGGCGCTCACGCGTGTAATGAAGAAATACGCGGAGGAGAGCAAGATGCTCGAGAAGGCGAAGCTCAAAGATAAGGACGGTAACTCGACCATCGATCCGAACGATTTCCGTGAGGGTCTGACGGCGGTTATCTCCGTCAAGGTAGCCGAACCGCAGTTCGAGGGTCAGACGAAGACCAAGTTGGGTAACTCGGAAGTAGCCGGTATGGTAAGTGCAGCCGTAGCCGAAGCGCTGCAGAACTATCTGGAGGAGCACCCGGAGGATGCGAAACGCATCGTAGAGAAAGTGATCTTGGCGGCTCAAGCCCGTATCGCGGCTCGTAATGCCCGTCAGAGCGTGCTGCGTAAGTCGCCGCTTAGCGGTGGTGGTCTGCCCGGTAAGTTGGCTGACTGCGTGTCGAAAGATGCAGCCGAGTGCGAGCTCTTCCTCGTGGAGGGAGACTCTGCAGGCGGTACGGCGAAGACCGGTCGTGACCGTGTTCACCAGGCTATCCTGCCGCTGCGCGGTAAGATCCTGAACGTGGAGAAAGCGATGGAGCATAAGGTATTCGAGTCCGAAGAGGTGCGTAATATCTTCACCGCGCTGGGTATCACGTTCGGAACCGAAGAGGACCCGAAGGCGCTGAACCTGAGTAAGATTCGTTATCATAAAGTAATCATCATGGCCGATGCCGATGTCGATGGTGCCCATATCGCTACTTTGATTATGACACTGTTCTTCCGTCATATGAAAGAGGTGATTGAGCAAGGCCACCTGTACATCGCATGCGCGCCGCTCTATAAATGCTCGAAGGGTAACTACAGCGAGTATTGCTGGAATGACCAACAGCGTTTCGACTTCATCCAGAAATACGGCGCAGGCGACGAGAAGCAGATCAAGACGCAGCGTTACAAAGGTCTGGGTGAGATGAGCGATGAGCAGCTTTGGGAGACGACCATGGATCCCGCTCGCCGTGTGCTCAAGCAAGTGACGATCGAAAATGCCGCTGAGGCCGATCGTATCATCGCGATGCTGATGGGTGATGACGTAGCGCCGCGTCGTGAGTTCATCGAGGAAAATGCTACGTACGCCAACATCGACGCTTAAACAGTTGATAGTTGATAATTGACAGTTGACAATTATGGCAAAACCGGATGATAAAAATACAATTGCAGCCAAATCGTTTGCATTTGCTTTGCGAGTTATAAAAGCGTATAAGTACTTAACTGCACAGAATGAATACGTTCTTTCCAAACAGTTATTACGTTCCGGTACGTCTATTGGCGCTAATTGCCGAGAGGCTAAAAATGCACAAAGTCGGTTGGATTTTATCAATAAACTGAATATCGCTTTAAAAGAAGCAGACGAGACTTCTTATTGGTTGGAATTATTACATGCAGGAGGTTATATTGATGAACAGAGTTATACATCTATCTATGAGGATTGTGTAGAACTTATAAAATTGTTAACCTCTATCATAAAGACCACCAAAGATACTACGAAATAATTATCAATTATCAACTATCAATTATCAATTAAATGAAAGTAGCAGTTTATTGTTCGGCCAAAGATGCGATACCGGAGGAGTTTTTACGGCTCGGTGACGCATTGGGTGAGTGGATCGGTCAGAACGGTCACACGCTCATCTATGGTGGAGCTACGGGCGGACTGATGAGTCGCACGAGTGATGCAGCGAAAGCAGCAGGTGCTCATGTGGTAGGCGTCATTCCTCCGCGCATCAAAGCGGCCGGACGATTAGCAGCGAACTGCGATCATCTGATTGAGGTGAACAATATGTCCGAGCGCAAGCAGCGCATGCGCGACGAAGCGGATATCATCGTTTGTCTGCCCGGCAGTTACGGGACCTTGGACGAGATGATGGATGCCATCAGTAGCGCCATCGTAGGCGAACATAAGAAACCCGTCTATGTACTGAACTACAAAGGTTTCTATGAGCCGCTCAAGCAGCAGATACGCGTGATGCAGGACTTGCAGTTCATCCCTGCGCAGCAGAGTTATCGGCCTGTCTTCGCCGATACGCTCGAAGAACTATACGAAGAAATAAAAAATTATAAATTATAAATCATAAAAAACTAAGTTTTTATGAACCTATTTGCAGCCAGATTAACCGGCAAAATGCTCTCAACGGATGCGTTCGAGAAGCTCGTTTATGACATGCAAGAGCGTGTAAAACGCTATCGTCTTATCGAGAAATCACCTGAACTGGCGGAGTATCTTGAACTCAAGAAACTGGTAGAAAGCAGTGAGTTTAAGGAGACGAAAGCCGAACTCATCAACCGTAAGTACAAAGACACGCAGGAAGGACGTAAGATGATGGAGTACGAGAAACTTTGCAACTCGTCCAACATCCGTCGTTACCGCCGCGCGCTGAAGGACCAGGAGTTCCAAGAGTTCCTCTTGTTCCGTGAGTCGGAGGACTTCGCAAAGATCAAAAGCATCAAGGAAGTGCTGACCGATGCGAAGATACGTCGATACAACATGTTGTATTACTCCTCGTATTACAAGAACTATCTGAAGGTGCTCAATTCACCGGATTTGAAGCATCTGGAGGAGTTGGAGGAAGAAGTACACAAGGATGACTTCCAGAAGCGTCATGCCCTTTGGGCGGACTCGAAGCGCTGGAAACACTCGGAACAGTTCCGGAAACTGCAGCGCTACGAGGAGTTGGCGAATTCGGACGATATCAAGTTCTACTACTCCCAGCGTGAGGAGAAGATTGACTGGGCTGAGTTGTTCCGTCCCGCTTTCGACGACGATATGAGTTCGAGCAAGAACTGGAAAGCCGGTTTCGGTTATGCTAATCCGGCTGCGAAAGACGGTCACTCCCGTACCAGCGAGCATCAGGCTTACAACGGCGGTAAGAACACCTTCTTTGTGGACGAACGTATGGACCTCGAGACACGTGCGGAGAGCAAGAAAGCGGTCGCATGGGATGAGAAGAAAGGCTTCACGGAGCATGTATTCGAATATACCTCCGATGTGATGAATACCAAGGAGGCTTTCACGCAGGAGTCGGGTCTGTTCATGGCCAAAGTGCGTAGCCAGGGTATAGGTCATCATTTCTTCGGCCTCACGACTGGAAGACCCAACAACCCGATGATCGCATTGTATCACTTCAACGGCGATCACCATCAGATGGGTCTGGTGAACGGCGCAAAGACGCAGATGGTCGACCTGACCTTCATGCCGCGTACGATGTACCATGTCTATTCCTTCCGTTGGAATAAGAACGAACTCATCTGGTACGTCAATAACCTCGAGATCCTTCGTTTGCCGAACCGTCTGCCGAAGGAGGCGATGTTCTTCCTGGCACAGAGTTGGTTGCCGAATAACGAGAAGGGTGGAGAAGGTAAGCTGAAAGTACAGTGGGCACGTGTTTACCGCGGAACGGATGACTCTGCGCTTGCGCAGCGTAATGCAGCTGCAGCGGCTGAGGAGACCAAGAAAGAAGCATAAGTTATGTTCTTAATAGCAGGTCCTTGCGCCATAGAGAATCGAGACTGCGTGATGCAGACGGCGGAGACGCTAAATCGTCTTTGCTATGACTTGGGTATTACCTTATACTTCAAGTCCTCGTTCGATAAAGCGAACCGCACCTCCGCTTCGGCGCGAGGAGTAGGTATGGACGAGGGGCTGCGTATCCTTTCGGAGGTAAAAGAGCAATTCGGATTACCGATTCTGACTGATGTGCATGAATGTCATCAGTGTGCGCCGGTAGCCGAAGTGGCGGATGTGATTCAGATACCTGCGTTCCTGAGTCGGCAGACAGACCTGCTGCAGGCCGCTGCGGCTACGGGACGTATCGTGAATGTGAAGAAAGGTCAGTTCATGGCGCCCTGGGACATGCGAGGAGCGATCGAAAAGATCGAGCAAGTAGTGCCCAACGCCGCCAAAGAAGGTCATATCTGGTTAACGGAACGCGGTTCGTCCTTCGGGTACGGTCGCTTGGTGGTGGATATGACTTCGTTGGTCGAGATGCGTCGTTTCGGATGTCCTGTGGTGTTTGATGCCACCCACTCGGTGCAGCAGCCTTCTTCGCAGGCCGGTATCACCGGAGGAAATCGTGAGATGGTGCCATATCTGATGCGTGCAGCTTTGGCGGTCGGAGTGGACGGTCTGTTCATCGAGACGCACCCGAACCCGGATGAGGCGATCTCGGATGCGGCGAACCAGGTAAGGCTGAAGGACATGAGAACGCTCTTAGAGCAAGCATTGGAATTAGATAAACTGAAATAGTATGGAACCTACCATTACCGTTTATTGCAAGAACACGCACTCCTATCATGAAGTGCCGAGAGGAATCTCGCTGATTGAGTTGAAGGACCTGTTGGGTATCCAACTGCCGTATCCTATCATTGCGGCGCATGTGAACTACAAGGTGGAGAATCTGGATTTCCGGCTCTATAAACCGAAAGATATAGAGTTCCTGGATGCCAGCACACCATCCGGTATGCGTGCGTATGTGCGTACCTTAGGTATGGTCTTGGGAGCTGCAATAAATGAGTTATATCCGCGTACCGACTTACGTGTAGAGCACCCTATCAGCAAAGGTTATTACTGTACGCTCCAGTGGCACGTGGATAAGAATACCGAGCCCGAAGAGGAGAAAGAGCCGCCCGTACTGACCAAGGAGATGATAGCGGCCATCAAGCAGCGGATGCTGCAGATTATCGCAGAAGACCGTCCGATATACGAGGAGGAGAAACAGACCAAAGAGGTGATCAAGCTCTTCGCTTCGCGTTATAACAACGAGACCTCCATCTTTGAAGCGCTGGGTAATCCTTACTGCCGTTATTTCCGCATGGGCGAGTATATCGATTATTATACGAATGTGCTGCTGCCCAGTTCCGGTTATCTTACGCTCTTCGATATCGTTCCTTACCAGGACGGTTTGCTGATGCGTATTCCGAATAGGCAGAACCCGACCGTGCTCGAAGACGAGGTGTCGCAAGATAAGATGTTCTCCATCTTCCGCGAGTATAACCGTTGGAATAAACTGCTGCGCATCAATAACGTGAGTGATTTCAATATCGCTTGTAAGCAGAATAAATCGTTCGAGCTCATTAAGTTAGCCGAGGCGCTGCATGAGAAGAAGATTGCGCAGATAGCTGATGCGATTGCGGAGAAACGACCGAAGATCGTATTCATCAGCGGTCCTTCTTCGTCCGGTAAGACGACCTTCTCAAAGCGTCTGCAGATCCAGTTGCTGGTGGATGGTATTCTTCCGGAGGTACTCTCGATGGATGATTATTTCGTCAACCGTGTCGATACCCCGCGTGATGAGAACGGAAACTGGGATTTTGAGGACGTACATGCCGTAGACCTGCCGTTCTTCCGTCAGCAGATGCACGACTTGCTGGATGGTAAAGAGATAGACCTGCCGACGTATGATTTCGCTAAAGGTGAGCGTGTGTTCGAAGGTCGCAAACTGAAGTTACAGAAAGACTCGGTGCTCGTGATTGAGGGTTTGCATGCGTTGAATCCGATCATCCTGCCGGATGTGGATAAGGACCTGACGTTTAAGATCTACGTATCGGCCCTGACGACGATTAATATCGACAACCATAACTGGATTCCGACGACCGATATCCGCCTCTTGCGTCGCGTCGTACGAGATTACAAGTACCGCGGTTATTCGGCTAAGGAGACCATCGCACGTTGTCCGTCGGTGATACGCGGCGAGCAGAAATGGGTGTATCCCTTCCAGGAAGAAGCCGATGTGATGTTCAACTCGGCCCTGATCTTCGAGTTCGCGGTGCTGAAACGTCATGCGGAGCCGATCCTGTCGGAAGTACCGAAGTTCTGCGAGGAATATACCGAGGCGCATCGTCTGCTTAAGTTCCTCCAGTACTTTATTCCTGTCCCCGAGAAAGAGATTCCGCCTACTTCGCTCTTGCGCGAGTTCGTCGGTGGTTCGTCATTCCATTATTAATGGCATGATAGTTGATAGGTTATTGGTAATTGATAATTGATAATTGATGAAGTTTTTATTTGGAATTATATTATCCGTTGTGGTTACGTCGCTGGACTCTGTGCCGGGCGTAGAGATCGTGCAGGACTCTACGGTCTCGGTGATGCTGGATGAGGCGATGTACGGTAAGAAAGAATGGGTGGAGATAGACGGTTATCGCGTGCAGATTTATTCTTCGAATAAACAACAGAAAGCGAAGACGGAGGCCTTGGACCTGGAGACGCGACTGAAAGATAAAATCAGTCAGACGATCTATGTCCAATACGTCTCTCCGTTCTGGAAAGTGCGTCTGGGAGATTTCCGTTCCTACGACGAGGCGAAGGAATATAAGAAACTGTTTGTACAGCAGTATCCGTCCCTGATGGGCGATACGTATATTGTACGCGATAAAATTTCGGTACTGCAATGAACCTACAGGATTTTAAAAGTCGCCCGGAGGTGACCGATGCCATTGCGGCTTCGGTAGAAGTGGCGTTGAAGCAGATAGGAGAAGATCCCAAACGCGAAGGATTAGTGAAGACGCCGCATCGGGTAGGTGAGGCGCTGCAGTTCCTTTGCAAAGGTTATAACGAGGATCCGGAGGCCATCTTACGTTCGGCGCTCTTTGAGGAGGACTATCGTCAGATGGTAGTGGTCAAAGACATCGATTTCTATTCGCTTTGCGAGCATCATATGTTACCTTTCTTCGGGAAGGTACATGTGGCGTATATCCCGAACGGTCGTATCACGGGCTTAAGTAAGATTGCCCGCGTGGTAGATGTGTTTGCACGTCGGCTGCAGGTGCAGGAACGCCTGACAACCCAGATTAAAGACTGCATCCAACATACCCTCGATCCCCTCGGGGTAATGGTGGTGATAGAAGCAGAACACCTATGTATGCAGATGCGCGGCGTGCAGAAGCAGCACGCGATGACTGTGACCTCCGATTTCACGGGTGTCTTCCAGCAGGCCAAGACCCGCGAAGAGTTTATGAAACTGATCAAAGGTTAAAAAAAAAAGCAGGCGTTGACCTGCTTTTCTTTTTCTTACCGTATTACCAAGATCTTGACGACCGTATGTCCGCCGTTGGCGTTACAGAGGGCGGTATAGACGCCTGCTGTGGCGCGTCGACCGTCCGGTAGTTTACCGTCCCAAACCGCCGTGCCGCCGTGACTCTTCGTCTTGCATACTAAGTTACCACTCGCATCTACGATGTTGACGACGGTGTTATCCATCAGTCCTGTGATGCTGATCATACCGCCGTAATCCGGGCGAACAGGGTTAGGGTAGGCATAGGCGCCACTCATGGTCTTTTGTGCCTCGCTCGCGTCACTTCGATAGGACGCGATACCTCGATTGGTACCAACAAACACCTCGCCTGTCTTTGGCATGATAGCAATCGACTGCACGCTGTTGGACGGAAGAAGGCTGTTCGTCTCGGTAAAATGCGACACAGTGATCGTGTCGTCTTCGATGAGATACAGACCGGAGTTCTCCGTTCCTATCCAGATACGATTACCGCCATCTACGGCGAGGCAGTTGATCTGCTCGTCGCCTAAGAGATAATCGCCCAAACCTGTGCCATCATTACGCGGAATGATGATACGACGGCAACTGCTCGAGGTGAAGAAGTCCATGCTTGCCGGGAAGAGGATGATACCTTTGTCCGTACCGATCCAGATACGCTTCGTCTGATCTTGCGCGAAGCAGCGGAAATTAGCGGGACTCAACACGTTACCGTTCTGATCGGTAAACGAACTACGCGCCATGCAACGGTCATCGCCGGAATAGGTGGGCGTACCGCCGTCGTCTAAGAGCACAACCTGCGGTTTGCCTCGTTGCGCGAAGAGCCATTTATACTGACTGTTGCGTTGATCTATCCAAATACCGGTAGGCGTCTCGAAGACCAAGGACTCTCCGCCGCTATACAGCGGGATACTGCACCATTGTCCCGCGGGCGTATAGATATGCAGCGGGGCACCTATCGTGGTTGCGTTCAGCACCCATACATTCCCCTGCTCATCCATCATCGGACCGTCCGTACGCGTGTAGTAATAGTCACTCACTCCCGTATCGGCCGGTTTGAGTGTACTATTGGAGGCATCGAAGTGCTTATAACCCTTGTTGTTTCTGAACTCAAAGAAACCGGTACCATAGGTGGATACGAAGAAATGCGTCGGGTCATTGGCATCCACAGCATAACCCACGACGTCGCGGATGTCGTGACTTGTATAGTACCAGATGTCTTGCCAAGGTATGCCGAGCCATTGATTACCGTCATAAATACTCATGCCGCACTGGCGACTGAACTGCGAAGCCCAACGTCCACCCGGGGCTACGTATAAGCGGTCATGCGCCACTTGCAGACGATAACCGAAGTTGCTCATCGGTCCCTCCGGTATAAATCGTGTGTCGCCCGATGAACCCAGTCGCACGAGACCTTTACTGTCTTCCGCTAACCAATATTCGCCTAAGGAATAGACGGCATCCTTCGCTACGTAGTTCGTACTCAGCCCCTCGACGGTATCGTCTTCTTTGAGTCGTAACAAGCCGACGTTCGACCGATAGGTCAATAACTGACCTCCGCATCCGTGAATCCACTCCAGTGCATAAGGCAGCACCTGTTGCCATGCCGTACCTTCGCGGCGGTAGAGCGAGTCGTGCTGCAGCGTGTAGATTGCATCGCGCCATACCAGCGCTTGCTGCACTTTCTCGCAGGGTATATTCTGGCTATGCCAGAAGGTATAATCCACGAGGTTATCTTTGAGCGAGGCGAGATACATCTTATCGTAGGAGAAGGCATAGAGTGAATCGCCCATGCTTACGATCTGCTGCACTTCCACAGCGGCTGCCTCACTACCGATATAATACGTGTCGGCCATCTCTGCTTTGCGGGTGTTGATAGCGACTATACCGAAGTTTGTACCGATATACGCATAGCGCGCACCGACATGGATGCAGTTGATCTGTACGGACACCGATCCGGCTTTCATATAGAGGTCGGGCATCTGCGTTACATTCCCTTCGTCATCCAGCAGGTCCATACGTCCGTCCGCATAAGCGATGAGCAGTACACCATTCGCCGCATCATACGCGATATGCGAAACGGTAGAACCGTTCAGACCGGTCGATTTATTCCAATAGGTGATGCTTTCGTCCGCACGATCGACACTGAAGAGTGAACCATTCGCTACGGCGAAGATTTGTCTTGGCGTCGCTACTACCTCCTCTGGGTTGGTGTACGATAGATGGAGTCGCCAGCGCATCATACTGCCTTCATCCAGTTCGTTCGCACCCTCGTCTGTGTTTCCGTTCAAGCCCTCCGTACCATTCGGATCGTACTCCACCAGACCTTCCGACGTACCGATGAAGACATGTCCTTCGGCATTGCACGCCAGCGACATCACGCCATTAGCCGGCATGGCGGAGTTATCGGTTGTATAATGAGCGAGGAACTGCGTCGCCTCGGCATTCAGCACATACACGCCCAAGGCGTCCGTGCCGACCCATATGTTTCCGTCCGGCGTCTCGCATACCGCCCGCACCACATTAGCGGACAGCGGTCGTTCGCCGTTATTATCCGTCGCTTCAGGCAGACGAATAGCATTCGACTCAAAGAAATCTGTCTCGGCTTCGATGTAGGCTGCGCCTAATTCAGTTCCTATCCAGATTCGGTTCTTCGAGTCTTGCAGAATCGTATATAGACAGGTAGGCTTGAAGACTTGGCTCTCTTGCGTCTCCCATTCGCTTCTAAACAGACAGCGGTCGTCCTGCTCGTTTTCCGGCGTAGTGGCGTCATCCAGCAGAACGATACCTGCACCCTTGTACGCGATACCTATCCATTTGAACCGCTCGTCACGACGGTCAATCACGATATCGGCGGGTATGTTTAACGATAGAAGTTGTCCTTCCGAGACCAGCGGAAGACCATGAAACGTCTCGCCTTTTTTGTAAATCAGATTATAAGGAACAGATCCTGCATCCAAGAACCATAAACGTCCTTTGCTGTCAAAATGCGCCCCTAGAAGACGGGTGTAGCGCCCGGGCTGAGAGGGGATCACCGCACCGACCACATCGTTCGCGAGCGTATGCCATACGCAGGAGTCGCCGTGGAACTCATACAATCCCGTTCCATAACTGGTTACAAAGTAATGGTTCACATCCGTAGGATCAACCGCTACATTCATCATGTCTAAGACAAGGGAGCCTGTCTTGGCCTGAATCGTATCTGCATGGATGGTAGTCCATCGTTTGTCGTGATAGCGCATCACATGTCCGGGGTTGTTATGCTGCGCAGTCCAGCGCCCGCCGGCTACCATGAAGAGTTGGTTCGAAGCCGCAGTTAAGTAGTACGGGGTGTTGACGTATGGTCCCTCGGGTTTATACGTCAGTCGGGAAGTGGGCGTAAAACGCACGATACCTTCTGCCCCGCCTGCGTACCAGTGATCCGTCGCATCCTGATAGTGGATTCCTTTCTCGGGATCCGGTGCGATACGACCGCTGCGAGCTTCTCTCTTCCAGAAATGGTAATCGACGAGGTTGTCGTCCATCGCGGCGCAGAACAGACTATCGGGCGTGAAGGCATAGATACTGTCGTTCGCAATTAGCACGTCGCTGATAGGCGTCTCTTCGCCTCCGGGGCGTAACCAATAACTGTCCACTAATTTGTTCTCTCTCAGGTCCAGCGTCTGCACGCCGTAGTGGGTGGATAAATAAGCGGTGCGACCGAGGATGGTGACGTTATAGATATTCTTCCGCTGCGTCATATCCTTGTTGTACAGTTCGCTGATGTACTTCATGCCCTGCGGGGTTAAGATATCGATCTTTCCGTCGGCGTAACAGATGAGTAACTGCTGCGCTACCTTATCGTAGTGGATACAGGTGATGCCTGTACCGTGTAAACCGGATATACGGTCGTATGTACGCAGTTTCTCTGTTTGCTTCTCTACGCTGAATAAACTGCCATCGGAGATCGCGAACACTTGATCCTCCGCCATGGCGATTTGGGTGACGTTATTATACGCCAGATGTGTCCGCCATTGAGCAGCAAACGCTCCTATTGAAAATAGAAGCGTCATACAAAGAATACTATATGTTGTGCGTAGTTTCATCAGAGTATTTTCACCAGGGCTTCCATCGCTCTGGCGCGGTGACTAATGCAATTCTTCAGTTCGGCCGGTAACTCGCCAAACGTCTTATCATATCCTTCGGGAATGAATATCGAGTCGTAACCGAAACCTCCTTGTCCGTATTCCTCCGTAGCGATCCGTCCGCGTACCACACCTTCCACTTGTACCGTCTCGTTCTTAGCAATGCGGATCAGGGTGATGACGGTTTTAAACTGTGCGCCTCGGTTTGTCTTGCCGCTTAACTCCCGCAAAGCCTTTGCGCGATTAGCAGCAAAAATCTCCTGCTCTGTTAAAGGGGCACCCGAAAATTTTAATTTTTGGGGAGAGCGGAGCGCCCGAGGACTCCCTACTAAAACGGAGTTTTGGTACATGTCAGAGGGATGCGAACGCGAATACCAGCGGGCTGTATACACACCCGGCTCGCCGCCCAAGGCATCGATCTCCAGGCCCGTATCATCGGCAAACACACCATCAATCATCATTCCATCATTAAGCGAAGCGCTCATTCCATCATTGATAAAAGCGGCAACAGTTGACGCTTTGATCTTACTATTCTCCGCCAAGGTTAAACCGGTCTCTTCGATCTCCTGTTCGAAACCGATATCGCGCAGACTCAGCACCTCGATACCCGCAGGCATGATGGCTCGGATCTCCTCTAATTTATGAGCATTATTGGAAGCAAAAACCAAACGCATACTTATAGTTGTTTACGAATTCGCCACTCGTTCGGGTACAGGTTGTTCATCCGATTCCCGACATTCTTCGCGAAACCGAGCGGCACACCCTCGTACGTCAAAAGAACAAGACCGAGGGGCACGTCATTTAAAACCAAGGCCTCGGTGCGGAGATAACTCAGCGCATGTTCGCGCGAAAGCGCTACAGTCGGAAAGGCTTCTTTGCGAAGATCCTTCAGCATACTTAAACTATGCTGCGGCGCGATACCTTTGCCGCGCTCTTCGCCCAAACCGAAACCGGTTGAGATACAGGTCAACTGCGTACTTAACCAGTCGATGATCTCTTTGTATTTAAACGGATAGGCTGTCGCAAAACGATCGGAATAACGAACAGCCCAGTCGTCCGGGTGCTGCAGCCAACTGCGCATCACCGGCATATACTCCGGATGCGGCATGTTCGCTTCTTTCTTCGGACTTTTCACCTTAATGGGTTCTACGATCCCTTCGTGCTTACGCAGCGCGCAGATATACAAGCCTTCGCCTTTCGTCTTATGCGGGTAGAAATGGTATCCCATGCTGCCTTCCGTGATACCCCAACTCGGGTCGTGATCTATCGGCAGCACGCTGGCTCCCAAGGTCTCCGCTAACCATTCTACGTTCTTCTCGTTCTCCTCCTCGTTGAAGGTGCAGGTCGAGTAGATCAAGACACCACCGGGTTTGAGTGCGTCCCATACGTCCATCAGGATGCTTCGCTGCCGCTCCGCACACATCTTCACCGCCTTCAAACTCCATTCGTTACGTGCCTGTTCGTCCTTGCGGAACATACCTTCACCGGAACACGGGGCATCCACCAAGATACAGTCGAATAAGTGTTTGCAGCGCTCGCCGTATTCCGCCGCTGTATTATGGGTGACGACCGTGTTGCCGTTCCCCCATTTCTGGATGTTCTCGCTTAAGATAAACACGCGCTGACGAACGACCTCGTTACTCAGCAACAGACCATCGCGACCCAGATACTCACTGATCAACGTACTCTTACCTCCCGGCGCTGCACACAGATCCAGCACGATAGACGAGGTGTCCACATACTGCTCCAGCACCTGCTGAAGGAACATCGAACTGGCCTCCTGCACGTAATAACAACCCGCGTGGAAAAGGGGATCTAAGGTGAATTGCGGACGTTCACTTAGGTAGTATCCGTCCATATGCCATGGCACCTCGTCTGTATCGCATTCGAAGGTCAACACATCCAACTTCGAATTGAGACGAATAGAGGTAACAGGCTCTGTCTCCAGCGCCCGCAACAACAACTCGGCTTCATTACCCAGCTGCTGACGCATACTCTCTATGAAATCAACCGGTAGCATAAAATTTCAAAATCGGCTGCAAAGTTACAAAAATATTTGCATATATGCAAAAAAAATCGTACCTTTGCACACTTTTTTGGCAGATTGATGGACTTTTTAGACCAATTAAATAACTCGCAGCGCGAGGCGGTGACCTATACCGAAGGGGCGTCGCTCATTGTGGCCGGAGCCGGTTCGGGTAAGACGCGTGTACTGACTTATCGTATCGCATACCTGTTACAGCAGGGTGTGCCGGCATCCCGTATCATGGCGCTTACGTTTACGAACAAAGCGGCACGAGAGATGAAGGAGCGTATCACCAAACTGGTGGGGGCTGAGGCCCGCTATCTCGCGATGGGTACGTTCCACTCCATCTGCACGCGGCTCATTCGTCCTTATGCCGACCTGCTCGGCTATACCCGCGACTTCACGATATACGATACGCCGGACAGTAAATCGGTTATCAAAGCGATTTGCAAAGAGCGGGGTTTGGATGAGAAGATCTACAAACCCGGTGCGGTACAAGCCCGTATCTCCATGGCGAAGAACAGCGGTATCGGTCCGCGTGCGTATGCCCAGAATACGAACCTGCTGAGTGAAGATCGGGAGTTGCGTATGTATGAGTTTCCGACCGTCTACGAGCTCTATGAAGCGCGTCTCAAAGCGGCGAACGCCATGGACTTTGATGACCTGCTGATTAATATGTTGCGACTCATGGAGGTCAGTTCGGAAGTGAAGCAGAAATACCAGCAGCAGTTCCAATATATCCTTGTGGATGAGTACCAAGATACGAACTATATCCAGTTCCTGCTCGTCAAGCAATTGGCTGAACCGCAGAACAACATCTGCGTCGTGGGGGATGATGCGCAGAGTATCTATTCCTTCCGCGGAGCGGACATCCGTAATATCCTTAATTTCCAACGCGTCTATCCGCAAGCGAAGTTGTTCAAACTGGAGCAGAACTACCGCTCCACCCAGAATATTGTTAATGCTGCTAACTCGCTGATTCATAAGAACATACACCAAATTGAGAAAACCGTCTATTCGGAGAAAGAAGAAGGCCAGCCGCTTAATCTGCAACCCTACATGGATGACCGCACGGAGGCACTGGGTGTAGCGACGAAGATCCAGCGAATGAAGTTCAAAGGGTATGACTCTTTCGCCGTTTTGTACCGCACGAACGCACAGAGTCGTGTCATCGAAGGGGAACTGCGTAAACTGAATATTCCTTACCGCATCTATGGCGGTACGTCGTTCTACCAGCGTAAGGAGATTAAAGATGCCCTCGGATACCTTCGTCTGGCTATCAACGGTCGTGATAACGAAGCTTTGCTTCGTATTGTCGGTTTTCCCGGGCGAGGAATCGGTGAGACGACGATGAAAAAAGTCTCCACCTGTGCCATCGAGCACCATGTTTCTTACCTGGATGTCATGCGTCGGCCGGGTGAGTTCGTGTTGGATGCCAGTGCGGCTACGCAGCAGAAACTGCAAGCCTTTGCAGCCCTTATCGATAACTACCATGAGCAGAGCGAGACCATGGATGCCTTCGCGTTCACCGAGATGGTACTTCGTACCTCCGGTGTGCTTACTGCGCTGGCGATGGATCGCACGCAGGAAGGAATTGACCGAGCACAGAACGTACAGGAGTTGTTAAACGCTATCCATGAGTTCGTGGACCAACGCACCAACGAAGGAATCGACTATACGCCGATTACGGATTTCCTCTCGGAAGTCAGTCTGCAGACCGACCAGGACGAGAACCTCGCGGACACCACCGAACGGGTTACGCTCATGACCGTGCATGCGGCCAAGGGATTGGAGTTCCCCGTCGTCTTCATCGTCGGACTTGAAGAACAGCTCTTCCCCTCGCAGTTTGCGGTTAAACCGACTGAAATCGAAGAAGAACGCCGTCTGTTGTACGTAGCGGTCACTCGTGCGATGGAGCAGTGCCATATCTCCTTCGCTCGCCAACGTTTCCGTAACGGTTCGTTCACCTTCAATTCGCCGAGTCGTTTCCTCAACGACATCGACCGCCGTTTCTTTGCGCTCTCGAAGCCGGCTGCGCCCAGCACGCCTGGTATGCCTGGAATCCATAGTATCTCCAGGGCCACTAGTATCCCCAGTACTCCGGTCTCCAATGCGCAAACGCCCATATCATCCGCTTTTAAACCGGACGATCGTGTTGCTCATCGTGTGTTTGGTAATGGTACGGTAGTGCGCGTCTATCGTGATGAAGTGACAGAAAACGATAAGATAGAGATTCACTTCGATACCCAAGGCGTCAAGACTTTGCTGCTGACGCATGCGAAGTTAGAGAAGATCTAACGATAGATGAAATAACCTGCCACACCGGCAAGAATGATCAATAGAATAGGGTGACTGAGCACTTCGGTCACTTTATTTTTTACCAAGTTCGGTAGAATCGTGAAGATAGCTACCAGCGCGAAGATAACCCAACTGATGGGATCGATGAAGGTGGTCGGTTTCATGAGCAGTAAGGCCGCAGAAGCTACGAGACCGATGACCGTGAATCGCAACATACGCAGGGTTTGCTCAAAATACGGATTCCCCTGAAAACGCTTCTGTAACCAGAAATACGCTTTGCATATACTGAGCATGATGATCAGGCTCGGTAACACAATCGCGCAAGTGCTGAGTACGCTGCCCCATATGCCGGCTACGGTATAACCCACGTATGTGGCACAGTTGATACCGATCGGACCGGGTGTAACCTGACTGACCGCGACGATATCCACAAACTCCTGTTGCGTCATCCAGCCGTATTGCTCCACTTCCATCTCGATCAGTGAGAGGATAGCTAAACCTCCACCGAAACCGAAGAGACCGATCTTGAAGAAACTTAAGAAGAGTTGCAGATAAATCATTTCTGCCTCCTTTCTGCGATATCGACCGCTACGAGGGTGAAGAGGACAGTAGCTAAAATGACCCAAATCGGATTGACATGTGCGAGCCAGATGAGCAGTGCCGCGGAAATGGGAATAAGGGCAGTAAACCAACTGATCTTTGCAGCCTTGGCCATCTTAAAAAGCGGTGCGGCGATAAGGGCAACTACAGCCGGACGAACGCCTTTGAAAACGGCTTCTACGGCCGGCAGTTCTTTCCATTCCCGGAACACCATGGCGATGGCCAGAATGATGAAAAAAGAAGGTAAAACAGCACCTAACACGGCTCCGCAAACACCTCTCCAACCGCCTACTCGCCAACCGATAAAAATGGCGGAATTGACGGCAATAAGACCCGGAGCTGCTTGCGCCAGCGCGATCATATTGAGGAATTCTTCCTCGTCAATCCAGCCCTTGCGGTCCACTACTTCCCGTTGGATGAGGGGTAACATGGCATAACCTCCACCGAGGGTGAAGGTACCAATTTTAAGATATGTCCAAAAGAGTTGGAAAAACAAATTAATCCCGTTCTTTCAGTTGCTGCTTGACGAACTTAGCCAGCATGTTGATCGCGGCATTGTTATGTCCGCCCTGCGGCACGATAACATCTGCAAAACGTTTACAGGGCTCGATGAACTGCTCGTGCATGGGTTTGAGCACGCGTTGATAACGCTCGATGACCTGCTCGGCGGTACGTCCACGCTCCAGCACGTCACGTTTCATAACCCGAATAAGACGGTCGTCGGCATCGGCATCTACGAAGATCTTCAGGTCCATCTGCTGACGCATTCTCGGCTCACGCAGCGCCATAATACCTTCGACCACAATCACCTCGCGCGGCTCGATATGAATCGTCTCTTCCTGGCGCGTACAAGTGATATACGAATAGATCGGCTGCTCGATCGCTTTACCCTCTTTGAGTTGAGCGATATGCTTGCTCAGCAACTCCCAATCAAAAGCATCCGGATGGTCGAAGTTAATGTTCTGACGCTCCTCAACGGGCACGTGACTGCTGTCCTTGTAATACGAGTCTTGGGGAATAACTACTACCTCTCCCTTCGGAAGGCGTTCAATGAGTTTTCTAACAACCGTTGTTTTACCCGAGCCGGTTCCGCCCGCAATGCCGATGATAAACATAATCAATGTACTTTAATCGGGGCACAAAAGTACTACTTTTTTTTGATATACGCAAATTTTTTGACGATTATTTCATGTTTTCTTGCGTATATGCGAATTTTATTGTATCTTTGCACCGCATTTTATATGCACGCATCATGTACACGTATACACACAATTTACTTATATGAAAGAAATAACGACTAAGAAACTGTTGGAAACGATTATTGAAGGCATCCGAAATCGTAAGGGACAACGTATTGTAACCATTGATTTGCGTAAGATCAAAGAAGCGCCGGTGGAGATGATGATTATCTGCGAGGGACAGAGTAATACCCAGGTGGCAGCTATTGCCGATGAGGTGGATGATTTCGTGCGCACTACGACGCATGTGCATCCGCTGTCTGTATCGGGTCAGGAGAACGCGGAGTGGATCGCCATGGATTACGGCACTATCTTCGTGCATATCATGCAGCGCGAGCCCCGTGCTTTCTATGACATCGAGCACCTATGGGCGGACGGTAAAGTAACGGAATTGCCGGATATCCTCTAATTAAAACCAAAATGAATCATGGCGAATAATAACAATAAACAGCGGCCGCAGGGTCCGCAAGGCCAGCCGGGTAAGCCTCGTCGATGGATGAGTATCTTATTCTATACCATCGCCTTTGCCCTGTTGGGTTTCTATTTCTTCGGGGATAAGGACGGCGGTGTGAGCAAGGAGTTGACCGACACCAAACTGAAAGCATACATCGAGGCGGATGCCATCGATAAGATCACCGTGTACGATGATGCGAATGTGAAGGCCACCGTCAAACCGCAGAAATATACTTTGGTCTTCGGTGAGCAAGGCATCGGTGAGAAAGCCGACGGACAACTGAAAGTGCGTACGGCCTCGGTAGAAGAGTTTTCCAAATACATGACGGCCATCAACGAAGCGCGTAAGCAGGCGAACCAGCCCGCTATCGATGTCAAATACGAGAAGTCGCATGACTACTGGTATGTGATTCTGATGAACGTGCTGCCCTTTGCGCTGATTATCTTCTTCTTCATCTATATGAGCCGAGGCATCGGTAATATAGGTGCCGGAGGAGGTATCTTCGGCGTAGGTAAAGCGCAGGCGCAGTTATTCGATAAGGATAAGAAAGATAAAGTCACTTTCCGAGACGTAGCCGGTTTATACGGCGCGAAACAGGAAGTGCAGGAGATCGTGGAGTTCCTTAAGAACCCCAAGAAATACACCGAGATCGGTGCGAAGATACCTAAAGGTGCTCTGTTGGTAGGTCCTCCGGGTACCGGAAAAACCTTGCTGGCAAAAGCCGTAGCCGGTGAAGCCGATGTACCGTTCTTCTCGATGAGCGGTTCGGATTTCGTAGAGATGTTCGTCGGCGTTGGTGCGAGTCGTGTGCGTGACCTCTTCCGTCAAGCGAAAGAGAAAGCACCTGCTATCATCTTCATCGATGAAATCGATGCTATCGGTCGTGCGCGTGGCAAGAGCATCATGATGGGCGGAAACGATGAACGCGAGAGTACGCTCAATCAGTTATTGACCGAGATGGACGGCTTTGGTACCAACTCGGGTGTGATCATCTTAGCGGCTACGAACCGCGCCGATGTGCTCGATGCAGCCTTGCTGCGTGCCGGACGTTTTGACCGACAGATTCATGTGGAGTTACCTGACCTGCAGGAGCGTAAGGAGATCTTCCAAGTGCATCTGCGTCCGATTAAGATGGATGATACGGTGGATGTGGATTTCTTGAGCAAACAGACGCCGGGTTTCTCGGGTGCCGATATCGCCAATGTATGTAATGAGGCAGCATTGATCGCAGCGCGTGGTGGACGTAAGAGAGTGGGTAAACAGGACTTCATGGATGCCGTGGACCGCATTGTAGGTGGTCTGGAGCGTAAGAATAAGATCATGACCGACGATGAGAAACGCTCCATCGCTTATCACGAGGCCGGACATGCGACGATCAGTTGGTTGCTCCGCTGGGCCAACCCGTTGGTGAAAGTGACCATCGTTCCGCGAGGAGTGGCTTTGGGTGCCGCTTGGTATCTGCCGGAGGAACGCCAGTTGACGCAAGAGGACCATATACTGGACGAACTCTGTTCGTTGTTAGGCGGTCGTGCGGCAGAACAACTCTTCCTGAGTCAGACTTCTACCGGAGCACTCAATGACCTGGAGCGGGCTACCAAACAGGCCTATGCGATGGTAGCTTTCTACGGTATGAGTGATAAGTTGAAAGACGTGAGCTTCTATGACTCCACCGGTCGATATGACTACGGTTTCACCAAACCCTATTCCGATAAGACGGCAGAGGTGATTGATCAGGAGACGCAGCGCATCATTGCCGACCAGATGGCACGTGCGAAGAAGATCTTGGAAGAGCATGCGGAGGGTCATCATCAGATTGCTCAGTTGCTCATTGACCGTGAGGTTATCACTTCGGAAGATGTAGAATCGATTTTAGGTCCGCGTCCGTGGAAGAGTCGCGGCGATGAACTGTTGGAGGCCAATGCAGAAGCGGCTGCTCAGGCCGCTCCGAAGAAGCGAAGCAGAAAGAAAAAAGAAGAAAAATCTCAAACAAACGATACAGATGAAACGAATTTTGCTTAACATCGTTTTGCTGTGCGCAGCAATGATGGCTTCGGCGCAACAGGCGCCGGAGAAACTGCCTATCGACGCCGAAGTGCGTTATGGTAAGTTGGATAACGGATTAACCTATTATATCCGTCATAACGAGCAGCCGAAGCAGCGCTGCGAATTCCATATCGCGCAGTGTGTAGGTGCGATCCTCGAAGAGGATCATCAGAATGGTCTGGCTCACTTCTTGGAGCATATGGCCTTCAATGGTACCCAGCACTTCCCCGGTAAGGGCATCATCAATTATTTTGAGTCCATCGGTGTGAACTTCGGTGGAAACATCAATGCTTATACCTCCATCGATGAGACGGTCTATCGTCTGTCGGACGTGCCTACCTATCGCGAGGGTATCATTGACTCGGCGCTGCTGGTGATGCATGACTGGAGTTGTGGCCTGTTGCTGTTGCCGGAGGAGATTGACGCCGAGCGCGGTGTGATCTTGGAGGAATGGCGTACGCGTCGTACTGCCAGCCGTCGTATCTGGACCCAGATGCAGCAGAAGATGTATCCGGGTACACAGTATGCGAAGCGTGATGTGATCGGTGATACGGCGGTGATCAATAACTTCGATTACCAAGCCCTGCGCGACTATTATCATAAATGGTACGGTCCCGATAACCAGGCTATCATCGTGGTTGGCGATATTGATGTCGATGCCATCGAGGCGAAGATCAAAGAGCTTTGGAAAGATGTACCGCGTCGTGCTAACTTCGGTGAACGTCCTATCTACACCGTCAATCATAATGACAAACCGCTCGTAGCTATTGTAACCGACGTAGAGGCGCAAGGAAGCCGCATTACGTTGGAGTATAAGTTCGACCAGCTTCCTGAGAAGTTGCAGAACACCGCGATGGAGTACACGCTTAATCTCGTGCGTGAATTGATCTGCGATATGCTCAATAACCGCTTCCAGGAACTGGCTTTGGACCCGAACGCTTCGTTCACGGGTGCGGGCTGCCAGTATGCTGAAGCAGCGAAGAAGATGGACGCTTTCTATGCTGTCGTCATTCCTAAGGAGGGACGTGAGACCGAGGCGTATAACGACTTGATCTTCCAATTGGAGAAGATGCATCGCTATGGTTTCACCGAGGCGGAGTTGGAGCGCGTGAAGACCGAGAAACTGAACGCAATGGAGAAATACTACAACGAGCGTAATACCCGTAAGAACATCACCTTGGCGCGTGAGTGCATCCGTCATTTCGAGGACGGAGAATCGATGCCGGGTGCCGAATGGGAGTACGAATATACCAAAGCTACGCTGCCGTTGATCTCCTTAGAAGCCGTTAACCCGGTCGCTAAAGCGCTGATCCATGCCAACCCGACCGTAGCGATCTCGGGTCCCGAGAAAGAGGGCGTGAATATCCCCTCGGAGGAGGTTATTTTGGCTACCCTCAACGGTCAGGCCGAGTTAGAGATCGCCGCTCCGGTAGAGGAAAAGTTCGACAGCGAGTTAGTCAAGAAAGCGCCGCGTAAGGGTAAGATCAAATCGGTGAAGCAGAACGAAGAGTTGGGTATCACCGAGTGGACGCTGAGCAATGGCATCAAGGTGGTGATCAAACCGACTGAGTTCAAAGCGGACGAGATCTTGATGCAGGCGTTCTCGAAGGGTGGTTATTCGCAAGTGAAGACAGCGGACCTACCTTCGGCGCAGATCGCTCCGTATATCATTCAATACAGCGGTATCGGTCGTTTCAGCTTGACGCAACTGCAGAAAGCATTGGCCGGTAAGACCGTTTCGGTTGAACCCGAGATCTCGGAGAATATCGAGCGCATGCGCGGATCGTCCAGCGTGAAAGACCTGGATGCACTGTTGCAACTGACCTATCTGCATTTCACAGCGCCGCGTCGGGACGAAGATGCCTATCAGTCGCTGATGAGTTTGCTCAAGAACCAACTGATCAATCGCGATAAGAACCCTAAGACGGCGTTCTCGGATTCCATTCAAATGATGACCTCCAACCACTCCGACCGTACGCCGCTTTATAACATGGCGCTGCTGGAGAAGGTGAGTCTGGATAAGGCGCTGGAGATCTACAAAGCACGTTTTGCTAACCCGGCCGACTTCACCTTCATCTTCGTCGGTAATATCAACCCGAACGATGCGAAGACGCAGGAACTGATTTGTACGTGGTTGGGTGGTATGAAGACCAAGAAGAACTGTCATGAGTCTATTATCGACCATCATGTGACGGTTGCTCCGGGTATCCAGAAGAACTATTTCAGTCGTGCAATGGAGACCACTACGGCTTCGAACCGCATCCAATATACCTCGTATGATATCCCGTTCACGATGGCTAATGACCTCAATATGGAAATCATCGGTCGCATTCTCTCCACGCGCTATCTGGAGTCCATCCGTGAGCGCGAAGGCGGTTCTTATGGTGTAGGTACGTATGGTTATATGACCTCGCTGCCGACGCCGACAGCTGCTCTGCTGATGCAGTTCGATACGGATCCGAATAAGCAGGAGCGTCTGCTGGAAATCATCCATGAGGAGGTGCAGACGATCATCGACAACGGACCGTTGGCTACGGACTTGCAGAAGGAGAAAGAATCGATGTTGAAGGACTTCCAGGAAGATCTGGAGAAGAATACCTTCTGGCGTAGCACCCTCTACCAGTACTATATGTACGGAATCAACGAGGTGCGCGATTACAAAGCAGCCGTAGAAGCTATCTCGGCTGAGTCGGTGCAGACCTTGCTCAAGAAACTGGTGGATGCCGGTAATGTGATTGAAGTCGTAATGTTCCCGGAATAATGCTCAATATCGTAGTAGTTAACGACGACGGTTGGGGTACAGCGGGTATCCGCTTGCTGGCCAAAGAGATGACCAAGTTAGGTCATGTCACGGTCATTGCACCCGATGGTGCGCGCAGTGGATTCGGTGCGGCTATCACCGTAGCCAAACCGATGTACCTCCGTCGTATCGAGGAGCATGACTTAAACGGGGCGGAGGTGTATGTCACCAATGGTACTCCGGCGGATTGCGTCAAGATAGCCCGTGAGCACTTGCTGGCCGACCAACGCATCGACCTGCTCGTCTCCGGCATCAATCATGGTTCGAATGCATCGATCAATACGATGTATTCGGGTACGATGGGTGCGTGTCTGGTGGCGGCGGAGAAAGGAATCCCCGCTATCGGATGGTCCATCAACAGCCATGAACTGGATGTGGACCTGCATTGGATCCAACCCTTCTTATTGGAAGTGACGCAACATCTGTTCGAAGAAGGTATCGCGCCGCGTACGTGCTTTAATATCAACGCACCGGTGGGTGAGATAGAAGGCATCCGCTGGACGCGGCAGGGTATGGGGCATTGGCAGAATGAGTTAGCGCCTCTGCAGGGAGAACGACCCGAAGACGTGCTGCAGGCATGGCAACTGGCGGGCGAGTTCGTTAATGATGAACCCGCTGCGACCGATACGGATATTTGGGCGATGGATCATCAGTTACTCTCCATCACGCCGCTTAAGCTCGACTGGACCGATTATGGATCGCTTTGATCGCTATTGGATAGGGATACTCGTGGGACTTCTCCTGCCGGCTATCTTCGGATTGACTTATATCGAGGTGATGAACCTCTGGTATCCGCTGAAGACCCTGCAGTTCCAAGCAGGTGGCGTATTGAGCAAACTGCTGCTGGTCAGTGTCTTTCCGGACCTGGCATTGCTGTTCGTCTTTTATACGACGGATACATGGCGGTTGGCCAAAGGAGTACTGGTAGGTGCGTTCCCCTATATCTTAGCGGCCCTTATGGTTTCGATGTGATGATACGGGCGGCCTCGACCGAGGCTTGCTGAGAACCTAAAAGAGAAATGAGGTGTTCGTATTGCACGAGCATCTCTTTTTTATGGGCTTCGTCCTGCAGGATCCGCTTTAATTCGTTCGCAATGTTCTCCACCGTGAACTCATTGGCGATACATTCTTTGATCACTTCCTTGCCCAAAAGGATATTCACTAAGGTAAAATGCTTAATGGAGAAGAAAAGCGGTTGTAATCGCCGAATAGCCCCGATGAAGCGAGCGCAGGCCAGATGATAAACCGCCACTTGCGGACAACCCAGTAAAGCGGTCTCTAAGGTGGCTGTCCCCGAGTTGACGATAGCGGCTGAAGCCTCGCATACGGACGCGTACGTGTCGCGCGTGAGCGCTTCGTGCGCAGATAAATAAGGAGTGTAAAATTCGTCCTCTATACCCGGAGCGGAGCAGACCGTGATGGAGTAGTCGGGGAAACGCCTTGCTGCTTCCAGCATCTTCGGTAAGCAATGCTTGATCTCGCTCGGCCGGCTACCCGGCAGAATAGCTATGGTCTGATTCCTTTCACCTTTTCCCTTTAACCTTTCCCCTCTACCAATCTCTTCCGCCGTAGGGTTGCCGACGTACGTGCAGCGATAGCCGTAACGCGCATAGAAATCGGGTTCGAACGGAAAGATACCTAATACCTCATCGCATAGCTTCGCTATCTGATGGATGCGTCTGCGCTTCCATGCCCAGACCTTCGGTGGGATATAATAGACGATGCGGGTGCCCGGCAGATGTTTGCGGCAGAACGAAGCGATACGCAGATTAAAAGAAGGATAGTCAATCAGAATCAGTACGTCCGGTTGTTCGAAGAGCAGGGCTTCCTCCGTGATGCGGAAGTTCTGCTTCACCTGCCCCATGTTACATAGCACAGCCGCAAAACCCATAAAAGCCATCTTCCGCATATGTTGGTACAGATGACATCCGGCTGCGTGCATGCGGTCGCCGCCTAATCCGGCGAAAGTGGCGTTCGGTTCGCATCGCTTGATCTGCTCGATCAACTGCGCGGCATGCAGGTCACCAGACGCCTCGCCTGCTATGAGAAAATAACGTTTGATAGCCCCCTAAACGCTAAACTTTCAACTCTTCACTATGTCAATCACTTGCTGCGCAAGTGCATTGGCGTGCTCCATCGTAGCTGCTTCGGAATAAACGCGAATGATAGGTTCGGTATTCGATTTACGCAGGTGTACCCAGCCGTCCGCAAAATCGATCTTCACTCCATCTCGGTCATTCACCCGCTCGTTCTTATAGAGCTCTTTCACGCGCGCAAGGATGGCATCTACGTCCGTGTCCGGGGTCAGGTCTATACGGTTCTTACTGATGCAGTAATTGGGTAGGGTACGACGCAGTTCGCTTACTTTCATATCCAGATGAGCCAGATGGCTGAGGAAGAGGGCAATACCTACCAAGGCATCACGACCATAGTGGCACTCCGGATAAATCACCCCGCCGTTTCCTTCGCCGCCGATAACCGCGTTTACGCGTTTCATCTCGGCTACTACATTCACTTCTCCTACCGCACTCGCGCTGTATGCTCCGCCGTGCGCTTTCGTTACATCGCTTAACGCACGGGTCGAACTCATGTTACTTACCGTATTGCCCGGCGTATGACGTAAGATATAGTCGGCTACGCTGACCAGCGTATATTCTTCGCCGAACATCTCGCCGTTCTCGCAGATAATCGCCAAACGGTCCACATCGGGATCTACTACAAATCCTACATCCGCTTTGCCGCTCTTGAGCAGGTCGCTTATCTGCGTCAGGTGTTGCGGCAGCGGTTCAGGATTATGCGGGAAATGACCATCCGGCGTGCAGTTCAGTTCGATGATATTCTCTACGCCTATAGCACGTAAGATAGCCGGTATAGCGAGACCTCCGACCGAGTTCACGCAATCAATCGCTACGGTGAATCCGCGTTTCTTGATCGCCTCTACATCTACCAACTTCAGGTTCAGCACTTGCTGCACATGATAGGGCAGGTAGTCCTTATGCGTCATATGACCGAGCGCATCTACTTCCGCGAACGTGAAGTCTTCTGCTTCAGCAATCGCTAATACACCTTTTCCTTCTGCGTCATTCAGAAACTCGCCGTGCTCATTGAGCAGTTTGAGCGCATTCCACTGCTTGGGGTTGTGACTGGCGGTCAGGATGATACCTCCGGCGGCTTTCTCACCCGTTACGGCCAGTTCGGTGGTCGGAGTGGTTGCCAAACCGATGTTCACTACATCATACCCCATGCCCATCAGGGTGCCGCAAACGATTTGCTCCACCATCGGACCGCTCAGGCGGGCATCACGACCTACCACAATCGTATTGTTCTCCGGCATAGCTGCACGACGCTGCGTCGCATAAGCTGCTGTGAAACGAACGATATCCACGGGGTTCAGACCTTCGCCTACACGCCCCCCTATAGTGCCTCGGATACCCGAGATGCTTTTCACTAAACTCATCTTATTGTTTTACTTTGATTTTCAGAATATAGACATACGGGGTGACCGAATCCTGTGCATTCGAGTCGCCTAACTTACTGGGCACGATGATCTCGCATTGCGAATCGGGATACTTCATCAGCCGAATTGCCTCATGCCATGCGATGATCTCGCATTCCGAGGTATTCATATAGTGGAACTCCACCGGATAAGCCTGGTCCAGCGTGGTCCAGTAACTGAGCGTGTCGGCGTTCTCGGTGAGAGCCCAACGTTTATAACGCGCAATGATGATATCATTGCTGATAATCTTCAGGTCGATGGTGTCAATCTGAGTCGCATTGATCGTGTCATAGCGCACCGAGTCGCCGCGACTGATGAGGTGAAAGTAGAAATTATCATAGCCTTTCACTTTGTAAAACTCTTTCTCTCCCCATACATGGTCGATGTCGGGTTCTTCCGTCACAATCTGCAGGTTGTTTCGACTGATATAATTCGCAATCAGTTTGTCCTCCTTGTCGCGCAGGCGCGAGTAGGTATTGCCATTGCAGGCGGTTAGCAGAAGGCCGATACCGATCAGGATGCAACCAAAAATTCCTTTTCTCATCTATGTTTATTTTAATTCGATTTCAATAATCAGGTTCTCGTAGGGCTCTACTTCTTTCGTACCGGTTACCCCATACGCCGAATACCAGGGTACTAATAGTCGCGCTTTGCCGTAGCGATGCAGGTATCCGAGGTTATTCTCCACGCCTTCCGGCAGTTCTTCTTTTCCGATCGTATAGGACTGCTCGGTATCTACCAGTAATTCCTTTTCCAGCGTGTATATCTTCATTCGGATGGTCCATTCCTCATTGAGCTGCGGTGTGGGTTCTGTTTCGTCTCCCCGATCGAGAATGGTCATCCAGGTGTTGGATTCGTATAATGCATACTGCTCCTCCTGCGCTTGCATCAGGTTGAGTAACTGATCGTCTGCCGACATCGCTAATTTCTGATTCAGCGTCAGGATAGCCAGGGAAGCGGAGTCCGCTTCGGGAGCCGAACCGTTGAGTCGTTGACTCGGGCGCTGCGGAGCTGTGCGATGACAGGCCATCAACAGGACTGCCATAACCGCTATGATGATATGATCAAGGGTCTTTCCTGTCATTTCTGTTTTTTCGCTTGCTGTCTGTATTCGGTCGGCGTGACGCCATACGTGTTCTTGAAGCACTTGGCGAAATAGCGACTGTCGCTCATACCTACTTTGTAGGTAATCTCCATGATGGTCAGGTCCTCTTTCTCCAGCATCTCTGCGGCTTTCTTGATGCGTGTCTCGCGGATATACTCCACGGGACTCATCCCGGTCAGATTCTTGAGTTTGATGAAGAAAACCGTTCGTCCCATTGTCATCTCATTGGTCAGTTGCTCCACCGTCAGGTTCGGATTCGATAGGTTCCGTTCCAGCACCGCATCCAGATGAATAAGGAAGATATCCGTCGGTGCCGGACGATCCTTTAAGGTCGGCCGTACTTTCTTCGGTTCCGGCTTTTGTGTACGCGGTTTAGGAGCAGGCTTGGGACTTTCCGCCGGAGTCTGTTCCGGTGGATTCGGCGCAACGGGCTCTTGCTTCTTCCGATGCAAGAGTACCATCCCGGCGATGATAGCGCCGACAACCAGAATACCTCCTATGATAAAGACTGCGATCATCTGCCTTTGGCTGCGATACGCTCCAGATAGCGACCGTAAGCCGTCTTCATCTCTTTACCCAAAGCGGCTAACTGCTCCGTGCTGATCCAGCCGTTACGCCATGCGATCTCCTCGATGCAACTTACGTAAAAACCTTGACGGTTCTGAATGGTGGCAATGAAGTTTCCTGCATCCAGCAGACTGTCGCAGTTACCGGTGTCTAACCAGGCAAAACCACGACTGAAGAGTTTCACGCGCAGGGTACCTTCTGTCAGGTAAATCTTATTCAGGTCCGTGATCTCGTATTCACCGCGAGCACTGGGTTTCAATCCTGCTGCTTTCTCGCAAACGGTCTCGTCGTAGAAATACAAACCCGGCACGGCGTAGTTACTCTTCGGCTCTGCCGGTTTCTCCTCCAGACTCAGCACTTTGCCTTCCGCATCGAATTCCACCACACCATACGCACGGGGATCCGCTACTTCGTAACCGAAGATCACTGCTCCGCCTTGCTCTGCCGTCTCTACGGCTTCCTTCAGCATATGACCGAAATGTTGACCGTAGAACATGTTATCGCCTAAAATCAAACAACCCGGTTCGCCATTCAGAAACTCACGACCTAATACAAATGCTTGCGCTAATCCGTTCGGCACCAACTGCACTTTATAACTCAGTTTCATTCCGATACGAGAACCGTCACCCAGCAACTCTTCGAACATCGGCAGGTCACGCGGTGTACTGATCACCAGCACCTCGCGAATGCCTGCTAACATCAGCGCACTCAACGGGTAATAGATCATCGGCTTGTCGTACACCGGCATGATTTGTTTACTGATGGCTTTGCTCAACGGATACAGGCGTGTCGCACTTCCTCCGGCTAAAATAATTCCTTTCATAATTCAAAAACCTTTGCGGCTGCAAAGGTAGTAAAAAAAAATGACACGTGCAAGAAATCGTGTCAATTTTTCCACATTTTAACGTTTTTATGCAATAAAAACAAATAAACTCTTTAACTTATTAACGCTAACAGCGCTACTGCTAGCGTTGTTAGCATTAACACCGGCATTTGCTTATCCAATTTCTCGTGATGGCTCCATACGAACCATAGATGCCATGCCCAAATGGGAACAATGCATAGCGTCCAGAAGTGTCCGCAGAGGCATAACAGCGCGAGGCAGATGACCAGCAAAGCCGTATGGTATATCCGACTTCCGTTCGTTCCCAGACGCGAAGCTAAGGTGCGCTTGCCGTGCGTGATGTCATTGCGCATATCGCGGATGTTATTCAGGTTCAGCACCCCTACGCACGGCATTCCGATCGCTGCGCCGCATAGCGCTATCGGATAGGTCATCGTCTGGGTCTGCAGGTAATACGCGCCCATCGTGCTCAGCAATCCGAAGAACAGAAACACCCCGATATCGCCCAGACCTTTGTAGCCGTAGTTATGCTTGCCTAAGGTATAAGTCATTGCGCCGATGATCGCCAATAGTCCTAAGCCGAGGAACACAAAGAAGGCCGTACTCCAAAGCGGTAAAGCCACCCATACCAAAGCGCTGCCGAAGAGAACGGAAAGACCGATGAAAAGACCGATCATCCTCCGGATGGATTGCTCGGTCAGCGTGCCGCTTTGCAAACCGTACGCTTCGCGCTCCTGCTGCGCACTGTCCGTTCCTTTGAGGGCATCGCCTAACTCATTACTCAGGTTACTCAGGATCTGCAGACTCAAGGTCGTGCAGATAGCCAGCGCAAAAATCAACCAAAATCTTAAATCATAAATTTGAAATCCTAAATCGGCGGCAGCCAATCCCGTTCCTAAGATAATACCCGATACCGATAGCGGTAAGGTGCGTAATCGCAATGATTGAATATACGGATTCATCCCCAAATCAAAAATCAAAAATTACCAATCACCAATCACAAATCTGCAATCAGCTTCTCCACAAGCTCCGGCACACCTTCGGTTGCCTTCTTCTGAATATGCGTGATGCGGTCGGCCCACATACCAAACTCCGGTTGGCCCGGATCGACGAAGTAAATTGGACAGTGAGCCGGTGCATAATGAATCAACGAAGCGGCCGGATAGACGTTCAGACTTGTACCGACAACCACCATGATATCGGCTTCACTCGCGATCTTACAAGCTTCTTCAAAGTACGGAACGCCTTCGCCGAAGAACACGATATACGGACGCAATAACGACCCGTCCGGATGACGGTCACCGTAGTGTTGTTCCCATCCTTTCAGGGGCACGGTTGCTGTCTCGTTATTTTCGGAGCGTAACTTGGTGATCTCGCCATGCAGATGCACTACGTCTTTCGCACCCGCACGCTCGTGTAAATCATCTATATTCTGCGTGATAACGCGCGTACCCGGGATAGCCGCCTGCAGTTTCGCGATGGCAACATGCGCCGCATTGGGTTGAGCCGCTAAGGTGTCCTTACGACGCGCGTTGTAGAAGTCCACGCATAACTGCGGATTGCGCAACCATGCTTCATGGGTACATACATCTTCGATGCGGTAATGTTCCCATAAGCCGTCTGAATCGCGGAAGGTACCTAAGCCACTCTCAGCACTCACTCCCGCACCCGTAAAAACAACAATTCTCTTACTCATAAGAATGATAATATATTTTGTGTGTTTCTGTTGATGAATGCTATTTTTTTGTTTTTTATCTACTATTTAAAGCCGAAAACGAAATAAACAGCGCCTACCAATAGCAAGCACGCTACGGCATGATTCCAACGCAGTTGCATATGGAAAGCAATGGCCGAGAAACCGACAAAGACCAACAGCGTGATCACTTCCTGAATCACCTTCAACTGCATCAGCGTGAACGGTCCTCCATTGCCTTCAAAACCGATTCGGTTGGCCGGCACTTGCAGGCAGTATTCGAAAAACGCAATACCCCAGGACAGCAGGATCACAAAGATCAGCGGGGTGGCATTGGTAAAGAAACCGGTACTCTGCAACTTCAGGTGCCCGTACCAGGCAAGCGTCATGAATATATTCGACGCCAGTAATAATAAGATAGTGTATAAAGCGGACATAATTAATTATGATTTTGTCTTGGGTAGATACTCCGGTTTGATATTCGTCATGGCGTTATAAAGCGTACTGAGCGCATCGGGGTTAAGAGCCTTCATCTGCGCCAACAGGTCCTTAGCCTTCTCCCGCGCACTCTCGTGCTCAAACGGACACAGTTTGCTTTGCTTCTTATACCCGCGCTTCTGCGCATAAGCAATGATATCGGCTTCGGGAATCAGACATAACGGACGAATGATACGCAGCGGCATCTTCTCTAATTGCAGCATCGGCGGCATCGTGGCAAAAGAACCCGCAAAGACCAAGTTCATCAGCATCGTCTGTACGATGTCGTCTTTATGATGACCCAAAGCGATCTTGTTGCATCCCAACTCTTGCGCTACGTTAAACAGCGTCTTGCGTCGATACCATGCGCATAAGAAACACGGATTCGCTTCTCGCCTGTTCGGCATCATTCCATCATTGAGCGACGAAGTCGCGCTCATTCCATCATTAATAGAAACATCCCTCACCACGAGCGGCACATTCGCTTGGCGGCAGAAGTTTTCTAAATAGGAGATATCGCTATGGTAATCACGTTCTTTCACCCGCACATGCAGTGCCGTCACGCGAAAACGCGGTTTGTATATCTGCGCACGTTTGCCTAATAACTCCGTCAGCAGCAGCGAGTCTTTCCCTCCGCTCAAACCAATCAGTATATGATCCCCCTCTTCGATGAGTTGGTATCCCGCGCATGCTTCATGAAAGAACTTCGTCAACCGCGTTCGTTGTTTCTCTATCGCTATCTGCTCCTGCGTCTTTTCCATTTGTACTAGTCGCGTGCTTTCTTACGGGTGCCGGATCAACCACGTGACACCCAAACCGACAAAGACATGGTTTTTCGGACCCGACAAGTCCGTCGCCGAGTTATAGAGATTAAAACCGGCATTCACGTCCAGTTGCACACGCGGATGAACCGCATAGGTGAGTCCGAAATCCAGATTGACGTGGCAATGCGTATATCGCTTCCCGGTGGCTAAATCCAGCGCATCGGGATCGAAGATATTATATGACTCAAGGAACAGCCCCAAATGGTCAGTCGGTTCAAAATTGACTCCTAACGAAGCGAAGACATCCGGCGCCGGCGCCCACTCTTCCCAGTGTGCTCCCACATCATAACCAATTGATAACCACTCGGTCACTTCATGCTCAAAGAGCAAGTCCACCATACCGGATATCGGTACCGTCCGAGCCATGGAGGACGTCAGCGGAACACCTACATTGACTAACAAAGCGGTACGAGGAATCCATTTCCGGTCAAGCGAACCGCCATGATGGTCGCAAAGCAGGAATTTCGCCCCTATATAAAGCGGCAATGGAGTATAAAAATGGCTGTCGGGAGAGCTCGGAATAGAGTCCGGATAGTCGTTAATCGCCAATACACCGCCATATTCCAACCGCAACTCAATCCGCTTATGCACCCCGAAACGGAAAAGCGAAGAAGGAAGCGTCAGGTAGTGCAACCCCGGGATATGAGCGGCCTCAAAACCTGCCTCCCATTGAATATAACCTTTGCCTAATACTTCAGAACCGGTGCCGGCACCGGGGCGGTCGGCACTCAGCCAAATCTCATTCTCTTCGGCATGGTCGTGCGCTTCGGGCTGATGAAACGTCCATGTACTATCGGGAATGAGTTCCGCATGCATAGGGACAAACATCCACACGCATAAGAACAATATGGCGAGGTAACGGATATGCATATCTGTCGATGGAATGTTCATAACTCTTTTGACTGAAAAGTCAAATCCGGTGCAAATTTACTACAATTTTTTTGAATGCGCAAGAAAAGAAAAAAAAATCTTGCATATGTCAGAAATTTTCTGTAATTTTGCAGCGCAAAATCAAATATGCTATGAAAAATCTCATTAATCGCGCCCTTGTGGCAGAGAAACGATTATTCTTTATCTTAGCAGCGGTTCTAATGACCGCGAGTGCGATGGCCAATGACTCTATTTATGTAGTAGTAGAAGTGGCTCCGGAATTTGAAGGAGGCCAGGCCGCGATGTTCAAATACATTGCCGACAACGTCGTGTACCCGGATTCGGCGCTCGCGCAAGGGGCGCAAGGTAAGGTCTACTGCGAGTTCGTCGTAGAGAAAGACGGTAGTCTGAGTAACATCAAGATCGTTCGCTCCACGAAGAACGAATGGCTCGACCAGGAAGCCGTACGTGTCATTGCCTCCATGCCCAATTGGAAACCCGGCATGATGAGGGGAGACGCCGTGCGAGCACGTTATGTCATCCCGGTGATCTTTAAGATCCAGACTCCTCCCGCTCCGCAACCCGAAACGGCCAACGAAGCGGATGAACCCGTGTTTGTTGTGGTCGAGCAGATGCCCGAATTCCCGGGTGGACAGCAGGCTATGTTAGCGTTCTTGAGCGAGAACGTGAAGTATCCGGTAATCGCGCGCGAGAATGGTATTCAGGGCACTTGTATCGTGCAGTTTGTCGTCAACAAAGATGGTTCGATTGTGGATGTAGAGATTGTGCGTTCCGGCGGAGATCCTTCGCTCGATAAAGAGGCGTTACGCGTGATCAAGTCGATGCCCAAATGGAGACCGGGCATGCTGAAAGGCAAGCCAGTGCGCGTCAAATATACCATCCCTGTCAATTTCAAACTCACCCCTCAGCCCGCTTCTAAGAAAAAGAACAAAAAATAATACAGGCTATGCAAAAAAAGCGTCCGTGGAATAACGGGCGTTTTTTTTATGTTTTTATTTGCACATGTCAAAAAATCTTTGTACCTTTGCAGCCGCAAAGGTTTTTGAATTATGAAAGAGTTGAAATGTCCGAAATGCGGAAATGTGTTTACGGTGGACGAGAGTGACTATGCTGCTTTGTTAGGTCAGGTGAAGAACGCGGAGTTTGAACGCGAGTTGACGCGTCGTGTTCAGGAGCTGGAGCAGACGCAGAAAGTGCGTGAACAGGCGGAGGCCGTTCGTCGTAAGGCGGAAGAACAATCGGCGCAGACCCAGCTGCAGATGCAGTTGCAGGCCCTTCAGGCACAAGTGCAGCAGGCCGAACAAGCGAAGCAGTTAGCGGTCGCTCAGGTTAGGCAGCAGGCCACCGAGGCATATATGAAGAAAGAGCAGGAGTTGGCGCAAGTGAAGACGCAGATGGATGCCCAGTTGAAAGCGGCTCAGGACCAGATTGCGTACTACAAAGACATGAAACTGCGCATGAGCACGAAGATGGTAGGCGAGAGCCTGGAGATCCATTGTTCCACGCTCTTTAACCAGTTGCTGCGCCCGCTGATGCCCTATGCGTATTTTGAGAAAGACAACGAGGTGGTAGAAGGTACAAAGGGTGATTTCGTGTTCCGCGACAAGAGCGAAGATGGGGTGGAGTACGTGTCGATCATGTTTGAGATGAAGAACGAGAACGATGAGACCGCCACCAAGCATAAGAACGAAGATTTCCTTGCCAAACTGGATGCCGACCGCAAGAAGAAAAACTGCGAGTATGCCGTTCTGGTGTCGATGCTCGAACCCGATAGCGAGTTATATAACGGCGGTATTGTCGATATGAGTCATCGATTCGAGAAGATGTACGTCATTCGTCCGTCGTTCTTCATTCCGCTGATTACGCTGCTTTGCCAAACGAGCAAGAAGAGCTTGGACGCCAAACGCGAGTTGGCTTTGGTGAAAGCACAGCAGGTGGACGTGACGAATTTCGAAGAGAAACTGATGACCTTCAAGGACGCTTTCGGGCGCAACGTACGCTTGGCGAACGAGCGTTTTGCTGATGCAATAGACGAGATAGACAAGACGATTGCGCACCTGACCAAGGTACGCGAGAACCTCGTGAAATCGGGCGATAACCTCAATGCCGCGGATAAGAAACTGCAGGACGTTACGATCAAACGGCTGACGAACGGCAACCCGACGATGAAGGCGAAGTTCGACGAAGCGCAGCAGCGTAAACCTACCTTCAACTAAAAATCTCGGATTTTTCTTGCATATGTGGGATTTTTTCAGGTCCTCTATGTCTGTGGGTATATGTTCTGTTATTGCCTCTCTCCGAGTGAAAACGAAAGTATGTTTTTAAATTCTATATGTATGAAAACGAGTACTAAAATTTGGATGTGTATTGCGGGTGTAGCACTCGTAGCACTCGGCGTAATGTGTATCCTCTGCCCGGGAACCACATTGTTAAGCCTGGCTTGGGTATTTGGTCTAATGTTCTTCCTCGGCGGTTGTACGGAGCTGGCAGCATGGTCGGCGACGCGCGGGTTTATCCCCATGAGCGGACTGATGTTCCTTTCTGCTTTGCTGCAAATCATCCTCGGAGCAGTCATGGTCTTCCATCCGGCTCCATTGATGGTAGCGCTACCGTTTATCTTCGCTTTCTGGCTCATGTTTGAAGGCATCAACCTCGCTATCAGTTCGTTTGACTTCAAGCGTGTCGGATTCCGCCGCTGGTGGATCGTCTGCTGCTTTGGTGTGCTGGCGGCATGCTTCGGCGTGTACTGCCTCGTGAACCCGAATGTGAGCGCAGAGACCATCGCTTGGGTCGTCGGCTTGGGTATCATCCTCGACGGTATCGGCAACTGGGTTAAAGTGGCGGTTGTCAACAAAGTGGAGAAACGCTTCGTCAAACTGCATGACCGTCTTCGTGAAGTAACGGATATTGACTGGGAAGAGGTAAAATGAACCAATACACCCATCGCTATTCGCTTACAGCAGCGGATATGGACACACGTTACCGGATGACGCCGAACGCCGTCCTGCTCTATTATCAGGATTGCTGGGCACGCTATATGGCGTGCCTGCATCTTGCTGCTTTTGATGTGGTCAAGCAGAACCGCATCTGGGTCATTACGGAGTTCAACGCGTGGTTTGAAGAGCAGACAGCCCTATGGTCGGATGACATTGATGTGACCGTTTGGAACAGTGAAGTGGGCGCGTTGCGGCTCTATGCCGAATTCCGCGTGCGTCGAGCAGATGGAGTTGAAGTGGCACACGGATATGGTTGTTGGACGCTCCTCGACACGGAGGCACACCGCCTTGCGCCGATGATGCCTTTCCAACCGCAGATACCCGTGCTGCAGGAAATGACATCTGCGACCCACAAGAAACGCCGTTTTCCGACGGAAGGTACGCCGCTTCAACAGATCGAGCACCGTGTCAACCCGATTAATTTGGATTTCAACGGGCATGTCAACAACCGCACGTACCTCTCTATCGCCATGCAGTCGGCGGACGAAGCTTTTATGGACGCGCACGCGATCCGTTGTTTGGCTATTCATTGGCTCAAAGAGACTTTCTTGGGCGACACGCTCACCTGCCGTCTGAACGTATTGCCTAACGAGACAGACGAGCCTGTTTATCACTACCTCCACACGATCACTCGCAACGATTCCGAGACCGCCGCGCAGATTTATTCCGAATGGATCCCCCGGGCGGAGCAGATAGATGTGTCGGTTCATGCTTCCCGAAAATAACAATTTGTACCTTGGCGTCACCTTTTGCGCACAACGAAAATGAATATTCCTATGAGACAGCGCGTTATAGGCATTGGAGAAACGGTATTGGACATCTTGTTCAAGGATAACCAGCCGCAGAAAGCCATTCCGGGCGGATCGACGTTCAACAGTATCGTATCATTAGGACGCGCCGGTGTGCCTTGCGTCATGGTGACGGAAGTCGGAGGAGACCATATCGGCGATCTGACTTGTCAGTATCTGCGCGAGAACGGCGTGTCGGATGAGTTCGTCCGTCGCCACGCAGGAACCAAGTCGCATATAACCCTGGCGTTTTTGGACGAGCACAACGATGCGCAGTATATCTTCTACAAGGACCATGCCTCTGCGGCTTTGGATGGCGAGTTACCACATATCCAAGCCTCCGATATTGTGCTCTTTGGCTCGTTCTTTGCCATCAATCCTGCTATCCGTCCAGTAGTGCGTTCGATGCTACGCAAAGCACGAGAAGTCGGCGCTTGGCTGTATTATGACATCAATTTCCGAAAGACGCACATCGCCGATATTCCGCAAGTGATGGTGAATATCGAAGAGAACATGCAGCTGGCTAATATCGTCCGCGGGTCAATGGAGGATTTCGGGTATTTGTATAACCTAACCGATGCGGACGCTATCTACGAACGTGTACGACCGTTCTGCCCCACCCTCATCTTGACTGATGGCGCGCGAACGATACGGGTTTATTCGCCGGCAGGATGCGAGAGCTATCTTGTTCTGCCGATAGAGACCGTAAGCACTGTGGGAGCCGGGGATAACTTCAATGCCGGTTATATCTATGCGATGCTCAAAGGCATTGACGATTCCGCTGCACGCATCGCCATGGCACAACGCTGGAGTCAGGATGTATGCCGTCAGTTAGGCAATAACATCTCCGACGAATTGGTAGCACAATTAAAATCATAACTTGCGTATTTCAGAAAAAAGTTGTACATTTGCACCCGATATAGATTTAAAGACATGGACCATTTACCACAAAATCCGGCGATTCTCGTATCGAGTGTGAACATGCTCCTGCGAGATGAAGAGTTCGATTCGCTCGAAGCACTTTGCTATGCGTTTAATCAAGAACCGGAACAGATAAAGGAGTACCTTTTCGCAAATGGCTTCGTGTGGAGCGAAGACCAGCAACAGTTTAGACCAATCGGCTATGACGCATGATAGCAAAAGAAGCCATAGAGATAGCGTATAGTTTTCTGCATCAGAAGCGGAACGTATATATTCATTCCTCGCTTGACTGGCAGAAGGATGACATCGAGTACGCCATCGCGTCTTACGTAGATGAGATGAGTGAAGAGTTATTGCGCCTTATCTCCTGCGGCAAGGCTGATTTCCTTAAGAATCACGCGCTGTTTGAGGAAGACATAACATCCGCCGTGAATACCTTGGAGAGGATGTTAGAACTTAAATAGAGATTTGATATGATAGACCAGATTATTGATTTTAACAAGACATTCGTGGCGCAGAAGGGCTATGAGAAGTATATGACCGACAAGTATCCCGACAAGAAATTAGCCGTTCTAACGTGCATGGACACGCGTTTGACGGAGTTGCTTCCGGCGGCATTGGGTTTGAAGAACGGCGACGCCAAGATTATTAAGAACGCAGGCGGACTGATCATCACGCCCTTTGACTCGGCTATGCGCAGCCTCATAGTGGCAATTTATGAATTGGGCGTAGAGGAGATTATGGTGGTGGCACATTCCCAGTGCGGCGCGTGTCACATGAGTTACAGCCATTTCCACCACGTGATGAAAGCGCGCGGTATCAAGGATGAGACGCTCAATGTCATCCGCGAATGCGGCATCGACCTCAACCATTGGCTCGAAGGATTCCGCGACACGGAGACCTCCGTCCGCAAGACCGTCAAGACCATTCAGACGCACCCGCTCATCCCGAAAGATGTCACCGTCCGCGGGTTCATCATCGACTCCGTTACCGGTGCATTGGAAGAGATTAACTAATGGCTCAGAAGATACAGAAAACGAATGTGTGTCGATTGCTCGATGCGGCAGGGATCGCGTATGAACTGATTGAATATGCCGTGGATGAGTCGGACTTGAGCGCGACGCATGTGGCGGAACAATTAGGCGAGGACGTGGATGCCGTGTTCAAGACCATCGTACTGGAGGGCGACAAGGTCAAGCATTTTGTATGTGTCGTGCCGGGTGCGTGTGAGGTGGACTTGAAGAAAGCGGCTCGTGCCAGTGGCAATAAGTCCTGCAAACCGATTCCGCAGAAAGAACTGCTGCCGCTCACCGGTTATATCCGTGGCGGTTGTTGTCCGATAGGTATGAAACGACCATTCCCGTCGTACATCGACGAGACCTGTCTGCTGCATGAGAAGATTTACGTCTCTGCCGGTCAGCGCGGTATGCAACTCCGCCTTGTTCCGCAGGACTTAATTAACTATGTACCATTAGAAGTAAGCGATTTGATATAGTATGAAAAAGTTATTTTTTGCCATCAGCACAATGCTTTTTGCAGCGTGTGCACCGAAGTATCCGACCGTGACGCCGGATGAGTTTGAACAGGCTATCGCCGAACCGGATGTGCAGTTGGTAGATGTGCGTACGCCGGAAGAGTACGAGCAAGGGCATATCGTGGGAGCGATGAATATCGACTGGAAAAACGAGGCGTTTGCGGACGAAGCCGGGCAGATGTTGGATAAGTCCAAGACCATTGCTGTCTATTGCCGCGGCGGTCGTCGAAGCCATGAGGCGGGAAACAAGTTATACAAGATGGGCTACACGCATATCGTGGAGCTGCAAGGCGGTTTGGAAGCGTGGAAAGCGGCAGGCAAGACCGTTCAGGCAGAGGTCTATGAGTGCGATGAGTTCCGGACATCTAACGGCATGAGTGTGAAACTTCACGCGCTGGTTCACGCCAGTATATGGATTGAAGCCGGTGACAAGCAGATCTTCGTCGATCCCGTTTCACACCTCGGAAACCGTTCGATCGATTACACCACCATGCCGACGGCGGATTTCATCCTCATCACGCACGAACACCAAGACCACTTGGACAAGGAGACAATTCATAACTTGTCGCACGAGCTCTACACGCAAGTAATTGTCAACCAAGCATCTGCCGATATCTTGGGCAAAGGTATCGTGATGGCGAATGGCGACAAACGTACTTTGACAGACAAGATTACCATTGAGGCTGTTCCGGCGTACAACACGACCGAAGGGCATCTGCAGTTCCATCCCAAAGGACGTGACAATGGTTATATCTTGAATATCGAAGGGCTGCGGATTTACATTGCCGGCGACACGGAAGATATACCTGAGATGGCAGATGTCAAGGACATCGACATCGCTTTCTTGCCGTGCAATCAGCCATACACGATGGTGCCGGAGCAAGTGGTCAAAGTTGCCAAAATCATCGGTCCGAAAGTGCTCTTCCCGTATCATTACAGCGACACGGATCTATCATATATCCCAGCCGCCCTTGCTGAAGACAGCATCGATGTCCGTATCCGGCATTACGAATAATATAAACGCATAAAATGCACAACTATATGACAATACAAAAACCTATCGTAGCGATGATCTACGATTTTGACGGGACGTTGGCGCCCGGGAACATGCAAGAATACGATTTTCTCAAAGAGATCGGAGTGACTGACAAAGCGGAGTTCTGGCGTGAGAATGATGCACTGGGTAAGGCGCAGAACGCAACCGAGGTGCTCAGTTACATGAAGCTGATGATTGACAAATCCAACAACCCCAATCATCCTCGTCCCATCACTCGTCAGACTTTTAAGCAGTACGGCGCCAGTATTCCGTTGTTCAAGGGAGTGAAAGAATGGTTCGCCCTGACGCGTAAGTTAGGCGAAGAGATGGGACTGCAGATTGAGCACTACATCAACTCATCGGGTTTACAGGAGATGGTGGAAGGTTCGCCGATTGCCCATGAGTTCAAGCATATCTACGCCAGCCATTTCATGTACGATGCGGACGGACGCGCCATGTGGCCGGCTGCTGCGATTGACTTCACTGCAAAAATGCAGATACTCTACATGATTAACAAAGGAGTGGAAAACATCAGCGACAACAAGGAAATCAATAACTATATGGCAGCGGAGGACCGACGTATTCCGTTCAACCACATGATTTATTTTGGCGATGGTCTGACGGATATCCCCAGCATGAAACTGCTGCGTTCACAGGGCGGTTTCGCTATCGCTATCTATACGCCGGAACACGAGTCACAGACATTGGATCTGGTGGAGAGGAACATCATCAATTTCGCCTGTAAAGCCGATTATAGCAAAGACGAAGCGTTATACAACACCGTTAAAGCTATCCTTGAGCACATCAAATCGCTGGACAATTTTAACGCGTTGGAAATAACGAATATAGCAGAAGCGAAGGACGGTACGCTAACCGGCAGTCATAGCGAGCCGGAAAAAGAAGAACAGGCTACCGAGCAACCCAAACTTCTTCGCCGGATACGATTCAATTTCCTGGCAAAATAATAGGATATAAATGAATAAGAAAGATTAGAATAATATGAGAGCGATTTATTTTGATATGAGTAAATTGTAGCACAGATTAGATGTAAAAACCAAATAACCAGAGCGCGACCCGCTCGGACGTTTTCATGTTCTGCGAGACATGGAAAGATGACGCTTCGCTCAAGGCTCATGCCGAAACGCCGGAGTTCAAGAAATACGTAGCCGAGATAGAGGCTTGCGGACAAATGAAGTTGGAACGATTTGAGTTTTGAAACTGGAGGAAGCGATAACGTATGCCATCATGTCGGATGGTCATGAAAAGAGAGTGGAAGCAGGGCGCATTTGCGTAATGTTATAGATTATGAATATGACTTTTGAACAGATATATAATCAAATGGCGTGGACGCGGAAACCGGAGAAGGTAGAGGCAAAAGGAGGTGTGATTGCCGTCACCACCAAACCGCATACCGACCTCTGGCAACGGACATATTACCACTTCCGCAACGACAATGCGCCCGTTCTGCAGATGAAGACAAGCGAACGGTTCTTCTCGTTTGTTGTCAAGACCGATTTCTCTGAGAGCCACCATCGGTTTGACCAGTGCGGCATTGTGATGTACTTGGATGGCGAGAACTGGCTCAAAGCGTCTGTGGAGTACGAGAACGAGCAGTTCCAACATCTCGGTTCGGTCGTTACCGACGGCGGCTATTCGGATTGGGCTACCACCGCTATTCCCGCGGATGTGAAAACAATGTGGTATCGCTTCTCGCGTCGCGACGATGACTATTGTATCGAATGTTCCACCGATGGCGTGCATTTCAGGCAGATGCGTATATGCCACATGCACGCAGGAGCCGGAGAGATACGTTTCGGTATCTATGCCTGCTCGCCAGAGGACTCTTCCTTTACGGCTCTTTTCTCAGACATGAAGATAACCGCCTGTGCATGGCATGCCCATGACGGCCAGCAACCGGACAGTTTGTAAGAGGACATTGAGATATGGAGCAGAAAATACATATCATAGAGCAAGGCAAGCCGGAAGTGTTGCTTCTTCAGATGACGTTTGCCGAAGAACTGCCGACCTTGCAAGCGGAAGTGAACGCTATCTATCAGGCGGCTCAGAAACCGTTTGTATTAGCTGCTGTTGAGGTCGGCAACTGGTCGCACGACCTTTCGCCGTGGAACTCACCGAGCATCAGTCCGCGTGAGCAGTTGGGTGATGGAGCAGTTGATACTTTGCGTGCTCTTGAAAAGGATGTGCTACCTATGTTGCGAGAGAGATATGGCGAGTTGCCGGCTATATTAGGCGGCTACTCCTTGGCGGGTTTGTTCGCGCTATGGGCAGGCACACAGACCAATACGTTTGCCGCCGTTGCAGCCTGTTCACCGTCGCTATGGATTAAAGGATGGTCAGAATATGCCGATGCACATCCACTGCAGGCAAAAGCAGTTTATTTGAGTCTGGGTGACAAAGAAGAGAAAACACGCAATCCGCTCTCTGCAACTGTTGGTGATCGTGTACGTGAACAGCATGACCGACATCAATTTGCAGCCGACCATTGCACGCTCGTCTGGGAGAAAGGCGGGCATTTCGTCACGCCGCATCTCCGCCTCGCACGTGGCTTTGCTTGGTGTATCAATTCGCTAACGAAATGAAAAAGATATTGTTCTTACATGGCTTTTATGCACGCGGGCAATGGGTTCCGGCTATAAAAAAGAGGTGATTTCCGAAAAAACCACCTCTTTTGTGCACTTGTCTTACAGATTATCGAACTCTTATTGATAGTCTGAAGGACTTTGCCCTATTTATTGAGTGGTACGAGTTATATCACTCCTGATTCCGATAGCCTCTATCGTGCTGCAAAAGTACTGCTTTTTTTCGACATGACCAAATTTTTTCGTAACAAAGTAATTCTAAATTTTAGATAGTTACTTTATTCTGCAAGAAATCAAAAATATTGAGAACTAAAATCCCGTCATTGTTACGATAGGTAGGCTGCATACCGCCAACGATAACAACCTTTTGGAAATTGTCGTTAATATGTCTGAGTGAAGCTAATTCTTGCTCTTCTTTGCTGTCCCCATCCAAATTCAGTGCTGATTGGATGTACACTCGATCATATCCTTTGTTGCTCACAAAATCCACTTCCAATTGTTTACGCTCCGTCTTGCCTTCTTCATTCCTTATATACATAGTAACTTGTCCTACATCAACGGAGTAACCGCGTAGTCGCAACTCGTTGTATATCAGGTTCTCCATAAGATGGGTTTGTTCTATTTGACGGAAATTCAAACGTGCATTGCGCAAACCTAGGTCCTCAAAATAGTATTTCGCTGGAGTGTCTATATACTTGCGTCCTTTGATATCATAACGAACAGCCTTCTCTATTAAGAAAACATCCTGCATATAATCGAGATATTTCTTGATAGTATCTTGAGTTATACTGCTCTGCTTAACAGACTTGAACGTGTTTTGAATCTTCAAAGGATTAGTTAGACTACCGATGTTGCTCGCGATTACATCTATCAATTCTTCCAAATCGGAGTCCAACAGAATACCATTTCGTTCCTTAATATCTCGCAGATAGGTATGAAGAAGTAAATCTTGAAGATATGTTTTCTTCTCATTCTCGTCTTGCATAAGTGCCACCTTTGGCAGACCACCATACTGCATATAATCCATTAAAGCACGCGTCATATCAGAAGTCGAATGAACAGACATGTACTCTTCGAAACTCAAGGGATGCACATGGACTCCCCATCCTCGACCACGAAACTCCGTGATAATATCTTTCGACAGGAATTTAGCGTTGGAGCCCGTTACATAGACATCCGCATTCTTAACCGACAAATAACTATTGAGCACATCTTCAAACTCTCGAACCATTTGTACTTCATCCAATAAGATATAATACATTTGGTCATCCACTAACAACGAGTCAATGTGATGTAGGAGATTGTCCGGATCGCGTAGTTCACTATTACGTCTATCCTCCAAGTTGATTTTGATGATATGATTATCAGCAACACCTTCGTGAACTAAAGCATCAGCAAAAAGGTTGAACAGCAGATAGGACTTTCCGGAACGACGTAAACCGGTAATTACTTTTATCATGCCGTTATGACGGCTTTGTAGCAGTTCTTGAAGATAAAAATCTCTCTTTATTTCCATGTTTATTCGATATTTTTGTGGCAATACACACTTTTAACGAGTGCAAAAGTACTGCTTTTTTTTAATATACGCAAATTTTTATACAAAAAAGTGACATAATCTTGCGATTACATCACTTTTGTGCGCAGGATGAGACTCGAACTCACACGAAATCTGAGTTGGAATCCCATTTTTCTCCCTGACTATCAATCAGTTAGTTAGCAATTTCAAGTATCATTTTACGTTAGGACGGTTTGGGCAGATTTTGGGTCAATTCCTTTCCATCCAAATCGACTGCAAAGGTACAAAAAATATTTAACATGTGCAAATTTTAGGGCATAAAAATGCAAACTTAGCACAATTTTGTTAATTTTCGTATACTTTTCGTCTTCTCCACATCATCGAAGCGTCCTCATGGTTTGAACAGCCATTTTACCAGATTCGCAAAATCCTCGCACGCACGTATATACGCGACGTGCGCACATATATATTTTAAAAGGAGTTATTGCCCGGCATCCTCTAAATCTTTCTTGATTTTTGGTTCAAGAATTTTCTTCTGATACTTCTTATGTATCTTGGCGCGTGCCTTTGCCTCACGTTTCTGCTTCTCGGTAAGGTTGGTATATACTTGCGTTTCCCCTACACTTTGCATATATGGAACTATCAAGTTGAACTCTGGTAGCGGCTCTAACTCACCAATAGCCTCCGGATGATTCTGAATATATTTCAACCGGCTCTCCAGTTCTGCCACACGATGCTTTAACTGCTCCAGCATGTACTTGTTGGCGTCATCCAATAATTGCGAAGCATTGATGGTGGTCTCTTGATATTGGATTAGTTTCTTCAGATAGCCATTCTCCATATCTGTCTCCGTCGCGTAATCAATCGGTTGACGCGTACGCACAAACAGGGAGTCGATAGTTACATTAAAGAAGTCTGCAACCTTCTCTATTGTCGAGGCCGTAGGATTCTTATAAAGGTTATGCAAACTACTGTTGGGTTTACCGGTCACAGCCATAGATAAGTCTCGCTGTGACTTCTTCTGTTTGGCTAATAAAAGCCTGATTGCATCTCCGTCGTACATAGGTTTTTGTTTCAAAAAGTAATTATAGTGCGCATCTGCGTATTATAATTACTAAAATGCTATAATAATACGCATTTAATGCTAAATTCGTTGGGTATGTCACCGAAAAGCACTAATTTTGCACCACAAAAGTACAACAAAAATTGCAAATACGCAAATATAATACGCAAATTTTATGCAAAATTAGCATTTTTAAGCCAAATTAACTAAAAACCAACCTATATGAAAACCTTTAAACGTTATTATCTTCAATTGACCGGCAGTCGGAGACGCCAGTTCAAACGTGTAGTCATGCAGCGTACAGGATGGAGTAATTCCACCTTTTATTACAAATGCAAGCATGCGAATGTAACCAAGTTAGAGGACGAGGTTATCAACCAAATCCTTAACCACTATCGCAACGAGGATCGCGCTCAGCAGCGCTTCGTAGAAAAGTACTATGCAAAGCAACACCTTAATTCTTAATCCGTGTAGAGAGTTGGACGCGTTCCAACTTTCTATTACCCTCTAAAAATCCTAAACTAATATGCTATCAAATCGCACAATAGAATTAGTCCGATTGCAGGTGAATATCAAAGACGTTGTCTCTGATTATGCCACGCTCCAATCGTCCGGACGTAAGTTCAAGTGCTGCTGCCCGTTGCACAATGAAAAGACGCCGTCTTTCCATATTGATCCGGTGCGCAACACATGGCATTGCTTTGGTGCGTGCGGCGAAGGCGGTGACGCCATCTCCTTCATCGAGAAAAAGGAGAAGTTTTCATTCATCGAGGCCGTTCGTTTTCTTGCGAAGAAGCATAACATCCCTGTCGAGGAAGATACCCGCGAACGCACTCCCGAAGAACAAGAACAGGACAAACAACGCGAGTCCATGTTGATTGCCTACGAGGTCGTTCAGAAGTACTACGCGGCGAACATCCATAACCAAGACGAAGAAGCACGTGCTGCTTATGAATACGCTACAGAACGTTGGGGTATCGACCTCGTTGAAGAAAGCGGTATAGGCTATGCCTATGATGCTTGGGAAGGTTTGCAGAAATACGCACAAAAGGAAGCACTTTCTTTGCCCTTACTCCAGTCGATGGGGCTGCTTAAACACTCGGACAAGACGCATCAGGAGTTCGACTTCTTCCGCGGTCGTATCATGATTCCAATTCGGAACAAATACAATCGTATTATAGGATATACTGCGCGTACGATGTCGAACGACGAGAACACCCCCAAGTATCTCAACACGTCTAACAATGTGCTCTATCAGAAAAGCAACTCCATCTTCGGCATCGAGCAAGCATGGCCTGCAGCCGCCAAAGAAGGTCGTTTCTATCTGGTCGAAGGAGCACCGGACGTCCTTCGTTTGCAATCCATTGGCATCGACAATGCGGTGGCTTCACTTGGCTCCGATTGGACGAGTCAACAGCTCGACCTGCTCAAACGCTATGCTACCACTTTGTGCTTCCTGCCGGACGCTGACAGGCATAACATATCAGAGCATTACGGCACAGGCATCAAGAAGGTAATGATGACCGGGCGTAATGCAATGACCGCAGGTTTCAAAGTGGTTGTCCGTGAGATACCATTGGGCGCAGACGGTCAGAAGAACGACCCGGATTCGTATTGCAAGAACGAGCGTATCTTCAACGAGTTACCCGAAGAAGATTTTGTCATCTGGTACGCAGACAAGCGCATCCTGGATGCAGGCGATGCGGAGGTTAGTATCTCCATCATTGACGATATTGCCAATGTCGTAGCACTTTGTGACCAAGAGCACGAGCGTAACCTGTACATCGACAAACTTATCAAGCTTGTCCCGGGTCGTAGTACATGGAACAAAGCCGTTCGTGCCGCTGTACAACGCAAGATGGAAGCGCAGCTGCGTGATACCTCTACGCCATCCAATCAAGACCTCTTGGAGCACTACGGCTTCCAGCAAGTGGATAACCATTACGTTTCGCTGGGTGCAGATGGTAAGATGTTCTCGTGGTCGAACTTCGTCCTTCGTCCGCTCTTCCACATCCGCGACTCCATCAACGCAGTGCGTATCTTCGAGTTAACCAACATGCGTGGACAGAAAGAAATCATCGAACTCAAACAGGAAGATCTGACGAGTATGCAGAAGTTCTCTCAACGTATCGAGGGCCTCGGTAACTACCTCTGGACGGCATCTGCTGCACGGTTGACACAACTGAAGATGTACCTCTACGAAAACACCGAGACCGCCACCCGTATCGACCAACTCGGCTGGCAATCTGCGGGATTCTATGCGTTCGGTAATGGAGTGCTTGCTAATGGTACGTGGTACCCGGTGGACGAATACGGTATCGTACGTCTGCCGGAACTCGGCAACCAATACTTACCCGCATTGTCCACCATCTATAAGCACGACACCCAGTTGTATCAGTTTGAACGCAGTTTTGTCCATCGGAATACCGGAGCCGTTTCACTTCGCCGATACGTAGAGCAATTGATATCGGTCTTTGGCGACAATGCCATGATCGCCTTCTCGTTCTTATTGGCGACCCTCTTCCGTGATATCATCGTGACGCAGACCAAGTTCTTCCCGATGCTGAATATATTCGGTCCGAAAGGCTCCGGTAAGTCTGAACTCGGCCATAGTCTCATGTCGTTCTTCATCTGCGAGAATACGCCTCCGAACATCCAGAACTCTACTCTTCCCGCATTGGCAGACGCTGTCGCACAATGTGCCAATGCGCTCGTTCATCTGGATGAGTTCAAGAACGGCATCGACCTTGACAAACGCGAGTTCCTTAAAGGTCTCTGGGATGGAACCGGTCGTAACCGAATGAACATGGATAAGGATAAGAAACGCGAAGTAACTAAAGTCAACTCTGGTATCATCATCACCGGTCAGGAGATGGCTACGGCAGATATTGCACTTTTCTCGCGCTTTATCTTCCTCAGCTTCCCGAAGTCCGAGTTCTCCAATGATGCCAAGGAACGCTTTCAACAGTTGGTCAATCTCCGCAAGTTGGGTTGCACGCACTTGACGCTGGAGATCCTGCGTCATCGTCCGCAGTTTGAGTCCAACTTCCGCGAAGCGTATAATCGTGCTTTTGATGACCTTCGTGATGCGCTGCAGAACTCGCCGGTAGAAGACCGTATCCTGCGGAACTGGGTTGTACCTCTCGCGGCCTGCTATGCACTTCGTTCGTCACTCGATTTGCCATTCACGTACCAAGACCTGCTGCGCGTAGTCATTGACGGCGCGCTCCACCAAAACCGGCAGACCAAGAAGAACAACGAGTTGGCTACCTATTGGGACACCGTCAGCTACCTCCGCGGAACCGGAGACCTTGCCTACGAAGGCGATTACCGCGTTGAGTACGTATCTGAACTCAACACGCGTGATCGCGAGATATGCCACTTCGAGCAACCCAAACGAGTGCTGTATCTGAAGATCAAGCAGACCGCTCAATTATATACCCTGCACGGACATCGTACCGGCGAACCGCTGCTGCCGAAGAACTCACTGGAGTACTATCTGGAGAACAGTCCTGCCTATCTCGGAAAGAAGATTGTGCGCTATAAGGATATCATCCAAGGAGTGCAACAGTATGAAACCAAAACGGACGAACGAGGTAACACTCGTAATATTCAAAAGTCCAGCACGGAACTCTCTTATTGTTTCGACTACGACAAACTGGTTGAGCAATACGACATCAACCTGATTCCTGAGGATACCATTCCGGATGAACAAACCGCATAAGAGAGGAAGCGCATGACCATTGGTTGTGCGCTTTTTTCATGTCCTTGGGTTGATGGTCTTATGCTGTGGTACACGCATTAACATCGTACACATTGTACACATTGCTTATTATCAGCAATTTATGCGCATAGACCAAGTAAACATCCGTTAACATTTGTAAACATTGTTAACATTATATAAGAAAATTAACATTGTTAAGGATATATAGTTTTACTTAAATGCCTGTAAATCAGTACTGTGTACACTGTTAACGATGTGTACTCCAAAATGTATGTGTCACATATCCATTTTGTTTTTTCTTAATAGGCTTGTTATGTTTTTTACGCAAATAACATAACAAAGAGTAGCCATTTATCTATCCGGTGTGGACTTTCGTTATGCCTTATACTCTCAACGCTTTATGCCATGCTAAAAGTCAAGTTTCTTGCGTGAAAAACTTGATGCTTTTGGAACTTTGCTTTCTACAATAGAAACAATTGCTACAACCTTGATTTTTCTGGGCTTGTGTTGTGTAAATCGCTCCACAATTCTTCCACATTTTTCCACAACTCCTATTCATTTCCACAATTCCTCCACAATAAACCGGTTATTTCTACAATCATACTTAACTTCTTCCCGCATAAATTCAGGTTGTGGAAGTTGTGGACACTGTTTCTTGCCCAAACTGTACACCCTTTTCCCTGCAACGATTTCAAGTAAGGTGTTCAACCAAGCCAAGCAAGCCCCAATAAAGCCCGCTGTTAGTCTGTCAAGGAAGCCTTGTATCTGCTACAGCAGTTGAAGCACTCAAGCCGTACAACCGGAGTACCGAGCAAACTCCATGCCCCGTCACTCCAGCAGCTGCCATTTACCGCATTGTCACTTCGAGCCTAACCATTTCTTGGCTTTCATGTTCTGTTCCTGAATTACTTACCCGTTTGGCGATTTATGTCGTTCCTTTTAGCAATGCAAAGGTAGTTGGTTCTTTCCGTATGGCAAGGCTAAACATGTTCCGGCGCTGATCTGCGATAGCTAAAAATTTCTCCAGC